>ERZ842401.272-NODE-272-length-72026-cov-6.000653_pt1 | contig 72026 bp, 7 predicted proteins | sample MGYA00521270_ERZ842401 | MGnify/ENA primary metagenome ERZ842401 (study PRJEB31892, sample SAMEA3878208) | bioreactor metagenome | biome: Moose rumen | place: Sweden | collected 2011-10 | study: EMG produced TPA metagenomics assembly of the PRJEB12797 data set...
ACGATTCCGAGATCATCCTTGCCTTTTTTGCGCCGATTCCGGAAACCTCCCGAAGACGCTCCGGTTCTTTTTCCAGCACTTCAAGCGTATCCATGCCGAACGCTGCAACGATCGCTCTTGCCATTGCAGGACCTACGCCGCGCACAACGCCGCTCTCAAGATACTTAATGATTGCCGTTTCACTGGACGGCGCTTTTCGTTCATAGGAACCTACCTTGAACTGCGTACCGAACCTCGGATGATATGTCTGTTCTCCCTGAAGGCACACTGCATCGCCTGCGTTGATAAGCGGCAGCGTTCCAACGCAGGTTATAACCGATTTTTCATCATCGCACTGCAGCGACAAGACGGTATACCCGTTCGTCGCGTTCCGATAGATGATGGATTGTACAGTACCGTTTATTTCCATTGCAAAAAGCCTCCGGCAATCCGGAGGCATGTTCCGTCAGAAATCCAGTTTATTTTGAATGTAAGTACGAAGCTCTGTGATCGGAAGACGCACCTGCTCCATGGTATCTCGATCACGAACGGTCACGCAATGATCGTTTTCGGAATCAAAATCGTATGTAATACAGAACGGCGTACCGATCTCGTCAGCGCGGCGATAGCGCTTGCCGATGGAGCCGGTTTCATCGTATTCAACCATGAACTCCTTTGCCAGTTCGTCGCGGATTGCCAGCGCAGGCTCCGCCAGCTTCTTGGACAGCGGCAGCACAGCAGCCTTAATGGGAGCGACGGAGGGATGCAGGTGCAGCACAACACGTACGTCGTTCTTCTCCGCGTCAACGAGCTCTTCATCGTAGGCCTCGCAGAGCAGGGCAAGTACCGTGCGGTCGAGCCCGTAGGTAGACTCGATGATATAGGGCACGAAGCGTTCGTTCGTGAAGGGGTCGATATAATCGAGCTTCTGACCGCTGTACTCCTGATGACGTTTCAGATCGAAATCGGTGCGGTTATGGGTGCCGTTGATTTCGCCCCAGCCAAAGGGGAATAGGAATTCGATGTCGCAGGCCGCCTTGGCGTAGTGGGCAAGTTTCTCATGGTCATGAAAGCGCAGATGTTCTTCAGGGATGCCGAGAGACATGAAGAACTCCTTGCCGAACTGCTTGAAGTAGTCGTAGAGCTCGGAGTCGGTGCCGGGCTTGCAGAAGGTCTGGAACTCCATCTGCTCGAACTCGATGGTGCGGAAGGTGAAGTTGCCGGGGGTGATCTCGTTGCGGAAGGCCTTGCCGATCTGCCCGATGGAGAAGGGTAGCTTGGCCCGCATGGTCCGCTGGACGTTGAGGAAATTGACGTACTCGCCCTGGGCGTTCTCCGGCCGCAGGTAGATGACAGATTTGTTGTCGTTGGTGACGCCCCGGAACGTCTGGAACATGAGGTTGAACTCCCGGATGTCGGTGAAGTTGTGCTTGCCGCAGTTGGGGCAGGGGATGTGATGGTCCTTGATGTACTGGAACATCTCCTCCTTGGTCATGCCGTCGGCATGGGCCTCGGGGTCGAAGTCGTTGATAAGGTTATCGGCCCGGTGGCGCATCTTGCACTCCTTGCAATCCAGCAGGGGGTCGGAGAAGGACGCCACATGGCCGCTGGCCTCCCAGACCCGGGGGTGCATGAGGATATCGGCGTCCACCTCAAAGGAGTTATGCCGCTCCTGGATAAAGCGCTTGCGCCAGGTGTCCTTGACGTTATTCTTCAGCCGGGCGCCCAGAGGGCCGTAGTCCCAGGTGTTGGCCAGGCCGCCGTAGATCTCGCTGCCCGGGAAGATAAAGCCTCTGTTTTTGCAGAGGTTGACGATCTTTTCCATGGTCTTTTCGGTCATGTCCATCAGGCATTCTCCTTTATCGCCAAAATCAAAGTTTTGATCAAACTTTTTCATAAGTTTGCGGGGTTTGGGGCGGAGCCCCAAGGACTTCCTCCTGAGTAGAGCGCAGGAGGGTGAATCAACTGTCCCGGCGGGACAGTTGAGAGGGTGTCTCCGCTCTCGCGTCGGTCAGCGCTGAACAGTCGCCACTGGCGACCAGCGCCCCTCGTCGGGGTCCCCCGCCCTTGCGGGCTATTATAGCATTTTCTCAAATGCAATGCAACAAAAATCCCCGGGCGTCTCCCAAACGGTTTTCCAAGTCTCTTCGCCGTATCGCCGCCGCGACCCCATACCTGTGGATCGGATGAAGTGCTCCCGCGACCCGGCCTCCGGTGCTAACCGGCGGTGCCAACCGGTGCAACAAAAATCCCCGCTCTCTTGCCAAGAGCGGGGATCTGCTGTCAAAAAACTTTACTCGGCAGCGCCCACGCCGCGCAGGACGTAGACGAAGTACCAGGAGGTGGTGGCCACGTCGCTGAAGGGAGCCTCTCCGGCGTCGATCAGCGCCGCTTTCGCCGCCTCGTCAGGCTCGAAGCCCACCGCACGGGCAATGAGGGTCACCGCCTCGGCGCGGGTGATGTTGTTCAGCGGGTTGAAGTTGCCCCACTCGTCGCCCTGCAGGATGCCCAAAGCGGTCAGGGCGTCCACATACTTGGCGTAGTAGCTGGTGGAGGCCACATCGTGGAACTTGGACGGGATCGCCGCCTCAGTATCCAGCTGCAGGGCCCGGCTGACCATGATGGAGGCGTCCGCCCGGGTGATGGGATCATTGGGCCGGAAGGTGCCGTCACTGAAGCCGGTAAGCCAGCCGCTGGCCTTGGCCTGGGCCACGTAAGGAGCGTACCAGGAGTTCAGCCCCACATCGGTGAAGAGATCCTCCTCGCCCCAGCCCTCGACCTTGGGCTCGCCGTCGTCCAAAGCTGCCACCAGCATCTTCAGGAACTCCGCCCGGGTCACAGCCTTGTTGGGCAGGAAGGTGCCGTCAGTATAGCCGTTGACGAAAGCGGTGACAACGGGGGCGTCGGCAGCCGGTTCGTCAGAGGGCTCGGCTGTCGGCGTATCAGAGGGAACGGCATGGGTGCCGGCAGGCTGCTGGTCTTCGACGACGTTGGCGTCAGCAGGACGCAGGCCGGCATTGACGCCGTCAATAATACTCTCCTCTACCTGCTCGATCACCGGCTTTTCCTCTTCGACGGAAAGGATATCACCGGCATAGGTGAAGCTCTGCCCGAACGTCCAGGCCATCTTAGCATCAAAGACCCGGACCGGAATGGCGGAATCAGAACCTGTGTTCTGGGCCAGGACATAGCTGGTGTTTTCACCGAAGGAGAAGATATCCCCATCTCGGGTGACCCCATAGGAACTGTTCCCACCGGCGAATACCTGGGCGAAGGACAGAGAAGGAACGGCCAAAGGTTTGCTCTGGACAGGTATGTTCTGAATGCCCAACTGGCCGAAAATATTCGAGCCCCAGGCATATACGAGATCATCCGAAGAGACCGCCAGCCCATGATAATCCCCGGAGGCAATGGAAGTAATCCCGGAGAGGATCTGAGTCATGGGCAGGGCTTCCGCCGTGCTGTCAGCGCCCAGCTGAACAGAGGTGTTGCCGCCGCAAGCGTACAGGACGCCGTTGGATTTGAGGATCAGCGAATGATAGCGGCCGGCGGCCATATCCTTAACGCCTTCAGTCACCACCACAGGGGACAGCACAGTTGCCTGGTCCACAGGCTGGTTGAGTTCCTGGTGGCGGTTGGAGCCCCAACCGTACAGGGTCCCGTTTTCCATCAGCGCCAGAGCAAAATCACGGCTCAGGACCACTTTCTGTACGCCGCCGTTCAATACCTTGACGAAGGCGGTCGAATCCTCTGTGGTATTGTTCCCCAGTTGGCCGGAATCATTGCTACCCCAGGTATACAGTGCGCCGTCACCATCGATGTAAGCGGCGAAGGAATCAGCGCAAGCCACCGAAACGGCGTTCTCAGCGATCAGTGTTCCGTCCAGGCGACGCCGGCTGGCAGGGTCGACGCCAAAGGCCAAGAGCTTGCCGTCCTCTGTAACCACCAGGGTACGATCCTCGGAGACCGCGACGTCCGCAATGGTCAGATCGACCGTCACAGGCGTGGTGGCGGAAGCGCCGGAAGCGCCGGGGATCTGCCCATGGGCGTTATTACCCCACATGGTGAGAGTGTTTCCTGTTCTGGCAGCAGCGTGTGTGCTCGACACAACGATCTTGACGTCTCGCAGGACCGGCTCGGCTTCAGCTGCAGAGGTGCTGAACGTCACCCCCAAGGCCAGCAAAGCACACAGGAAGAGGCAAAACAGCGCCTTGATCCCCTTTCTGGAAGTGGAGTTATTGTTCTGACTCACACTGGATCCCTCCTTTTTCGGGTGAGGTGCGGACAGAGCGTCCGCATCGAGTGAATATGTGTTCGCATGCGTTCGATTCAACAAATACAAAATCAGCCAATACACCAAGGCTAATTATAGGCACAAATCCGATTTTTGTCAACGCCGAAAAACTTTTCGGTTGGGGCAAAAAGCCCTTTCACTGGGGGTGCAGGGAAAACATGCGTACTGGGGGAGCGCAAGATTTGCTTCCACGGAGGAAAAAAGCCCCCATATTTTGTGTTTAAAAAAATAGTGAGAATTTTTCGCACAATTTATAGATTCGCCAAGATAAATCTGGATTTTCTTGTGAAAAAATGTTCGGAAAATCTTGACGAGAGAGGGAATCTGTGTATAATATTATTAGTTATATAATAAGGGCGAGGTATGCCCAAAAGCAAAAAGTTATGTCCACCAGTAGGGCTTCCAAAGGGGGAAGCCACTACATCTGGGAACTTGGCCGGATCGACAAATGAAAAAGGAGCGGGCCGGCAGATCAGATCAGGAGGAAAACATGAAAAAAGGGAAGAAGATCACAGCGATGATATTGGCGCTGGTTCTGGCGGTCTGTGGGCTGCCGGTCTCTCCCGTTGCGTCCGCTGAAGGGGCCACTCCCGTCACCGCGACTTTGCCTGAGACTACCATGCGGCTGATCCAGAAGGCGACCCATACCGGAACGACGGTAACTTTTGGCGAGGACGGCCATGCCCCTGGCGGGTATGATGCCACCAACAAGGTGCTGACCATGAGCCTTCAGGTCAAGCCGACGCAGGATGGGTACCTTCCGCAGGAGGGCGTGCTGGCCTTCCGGGTGGATTCAGACGTGCTGACGCCTTTGACCCACCCCAAAACTGGTTCCGGCGGGGTCAGCTTGCCGATCAGCCCTGGCACCGGGCATGTGGCTGTGGTGGCCAGCGATGGGAACACGCTGATGGATTCGTTCATGCAGCGCAGCTCGGTGGAGCGCGTGGGCAGCGGGAACTTTGATTCCGTTATGAATACAGACGGTACCATCGACAACGCGAAGACCTTTTATTTGGTGGCCAAGGAGGCCACTGGCGGATTCCTGAACTGCTACCTGCAGTTTGCCACCGTCGGCATCGCAAAGCCCGAGGTGGGTGCGGACGGGTACATTACCGTGATGGACCTGGATTTCCAGTGCAACAATATCGATCAGCTGTTTGCCAGTTCTATCCAGGTGGCGACGGATGCCGCTCAGGTTCGGGCGATCCAGAACCAGTTCCCCTACTGGGAGCAGACCAGCGGGATGAGCACGACGGCAGAAGCCTTGACCGAACTTGCCAAGTACAATAACGCCGCTCAGCAGCCTGACGGTGCTTCCGGACCGGTGTATGGACCGCTGTTCTTCCGGGCAACTTCCAAGGACGAGGCGAAGACTGTTTGGAGCAGTGACGTGAAGGTCCAGGTGACCTATACGTCCAACACCGTGACTGTGACAGGCGAAGGGACAAACAAGACCTACTCCTTGCCGGAAATCGACGCCTTGATGACCGAGACTGCCAGCGGGACAAACCCGCCGGTACAGCTGGCCTATGTGCAGACGGTAGACTTGAGTGGGATGAATGATTCGTGGACGGAGGCGGAAGAGGAGTCTTACACGAACACTCAGACTCAAGCTGCCCAGGAAGCTTATAACGCCCTGCGTGCCATGGCCAAGTATCAGGATGTAACCATGAGCTTCTCCACAGAGGGTTTCACCCAGGATTCCCGAAAGATTTCGGTGTCCCTGGCGGCCGGCGGTGCTGGAATCATCGAGAAGATCATCAAGTCGGTTACTACTACGATTCCCGTTGTCGGGGAAGTAACGATAGATACTCCCGAGACCAAAAGCGGAACCTACTATTATGAGAAACCTGTCGTGACCAACTACTGGGGCGACATGGGCACACTTCAAACTTGGGATACCATTGTGACCACCGCCCTTCACTATGAGATGGAGAACCCTGGGGTGTGGTATGAGAACATCGAAAAGACCTATACCTTTACCAACTTCGTGGCCGGCCTGACCAATACGTATACCGACCAGCAGTTGAAGGACGAGGCATGGAATAAAGACCCCAGTACGCTGACCGCCAGTGACTACCAGGACGGGAATGCTGACCCGGACTTTGAGCAGCGCAAGAATGACAGCGGCATCGTGGTGGATGATGGAGCTGAGCCCAGGTATATCATTCCGACAACGGCCCAGTATGCAGCCAGCAAGACCACTGATTGGGACTACATTCCCCAGCGGTGGGTCCAGTATAAAGAAGCGCTGCGCATGCCCTTGAAATACCGGATGGATACAGAAGTTACCGGCAAGTCTATCTCTTCGCCCATCTCGGATGTGGTCAATGCCAATGGTAACAAGGTGAGCGCATTCCTGCAGAACGTCTCCTGGAGCTTCATGGCCGGAGACGGCTCCAGCGCCCCAACGATGGATGCCTATGTTTCTCAGCTGACAACAGCCGGCTATACCCTTGTCACGTCTTCTGATGCTACAGAGATCCCGACTTCTAACCCCAACACAGGCACCTTCACGGGAAGCACATACAAGTACAAGGCCTATGAGGTGGAGGTGACGGCCGTTCCCTCCTCCGGTGACGAATCTTTGCTGGGAATGAAACTGTGGAAAATCCAGCTATATAACGGTGCAGACACCGTTGGGAGCCCCACCTACACACCGCTCGGCGTCACGTTAGATATGCTCAAGCTGAACAGCAATGCCACCACTGATGCGCTGAATGCCGGACTCTCCTATGAGTACCGCAGCGGTACCACTCGGGAAAGCCGAACGGACATGAACGTGATCCTGCCTCAGCTGCATGTGACCAGCACAGCAGCCAACCGGGACGGCTTGCCCTGGCATGGATTGCTCAGCGATGCAGAATATGCTCATGTGTATTTCCGCCCGACCTACACTTACGAGGGCGTCCAGTATCCGGGGGCCACGATCCCGGTCCGTTTGTACAGGGCAGCCTCTATCCCCACCGATATTGTGATCGATGCGGGCGACCTGCCGGTGCTGACTGACGCTGACAAGACCGTGGATGTCTGGGTCGGCAAGGACGGCGGCTTTACGGAAGGGTTGAACGATGCACCGGTGACCAAGGTCATCAATCCCACCACCGGTCAGACCACCGAGTATCGACAGGACCCGTTCTCCACGGGAACCGTTATCTATGCGACGCTCTATGACCAGTATGGCATTCCGTATTCGGAGGCTCTGTCCCTGGAGATCGTCCCGGACGAGTCGGAAGCAGAGGTCAACGCGCTGAAGACAGCTATCTCCAAAAAGGGAGGCATTCCCTTCTCTATTACCCACACCCAAGGGGAAAGTGCAAGCAATTCAGAGGCGGAGGTCAAGCCGGACAGTCAGTTTGCTTACACCATCCAGTACACAGATGACAGCGCAGGGGGCCAGGTGCTCCAGCGCAATGCCAATGACGTGGTGCCGGGCTCTTACTTGCTGAAAGCCACTTACCAGATCAGCGCCCTGCAGACCAAGACGGTGAGCCGCAAGCTGAAGATCCATAAGACAGATGACCGGCTTACTTACATCAGTTCCGGATTCAACCGGGCTGTTGTCACGGGAAGTACGGCTGAAACAGACCAGACCACCGCGGCCGGACAGACTGTCAACGTGAAGATGATGGTGCCGGCATACAGCGAGAAGGAAAGCGTGCGGACCCGCACGGAGCGGCTGAGCATCAAAGAGCTTGCCAACCAGTGGCGGGTGGACACGCATGACACCGACCCCCAGCGGTTTGATATCCTGCCGGAGGGCGCTCTGCGGGAAGGCGGTGTCATCACCCTTGATAAAATCAAGACCAGCGGGTATACGGCGATCGAGTTCAGTCTCCTGGATGGGAGTGGAAACCCGACCTCCAGCTACCCGGAAGGTGTAGATATTACCAACCTGGTCTCCCGGGGAGAGATCAAGTACGATTACCGGGTCCGGGATGGGCAGGTCATGGGACTGGGTGTAAAGGTCTCTTACTCCATTCCCAATATCTCCGTGTCCCAACCGGTCACCACTTCGGTATACCAGAAATATATCATCACCTTCTCCCGGGAAGATCTCCACGTGGCAGATGTCAGACTGCAGGGATTCACGGACAAGAAGTTGACCATCATTGTTCCCGATGACAGCTATGAGGGGACCGGTACCTCCACGACTCTGAATCCTGTTCCTTATGATCAGTATAATGACCAGTGGCGGTGGAGCACCGTCAAGGATGAATACTGGCCCAGCTATGTGGATGCGCACGGAGAGATCGTCAAAAACATTCTCAATGGCTCTGCCAAGGACGTAGGCTGGCGTGTGGTGGTGTTCCCGGATGATGTGGCTGCCCTGAACGCCAATGCCGGCGTGACCATCGGCACCGACCCCACGGATTCAGACCCGGACCACATGAACGTGGTTACCGTGAAGAAGAATGCCCAGCCGATCACTTTTCGGGTCTACATGGAGTTTGGCAACGGCTGGAAGACCTTCACAGAGGAAGAAAAGGCCAAAGGGCTGGGAGGGACCACGATCCTCAGCAACTCCGGCGACCTGTGGACGATTGAGATCAAGCGGGCAGAGAGTACCCCGAAAACCATCGCGAATTACGCATACTATTATAATAAGACGTCTACGCTCCGGTATCGGACAGATGCGGAGAGCTCGGATGTCAACCGGCTGAATGCCCCTGCGGTTGGGGAGAGCGCTATCGTGTGCACGCCGACCCTGACTGTCATGGACCAGTACGCAGATCAGCTGGTGCTCCAAGGGGCCAGTAACCCCAACAACCGAGCGACCTACACGGTGACCTACGCCGTAGAGAGCGTTTCCAACAGTACCGGCGGAACTATCGCCGCCCAACTGGAGGATCGGGGACTCACATTTGAACCTGCTACAGGCCAGCTGACGGTTAACGCCTGTGCCAAGCCCTGTGTGGTGCGGGTGTCTGCCACGGTTACAGTGGGCGGGAACCGGTCTAAGAAAACCCCGCAAAATGAGTATGCGGTGATCAACATTTACCGGGCCGACTCCAAAACGAGAGAGATCACCGATGTGTATGCCGCTAAGAGCAATAATCAGAAGCTGGATTATCAGGTCAGCGATCAGCTCAAGGCCAAGGGTAAGAATCAGTATGGCGAGGGGGAGGAATTTACAGATCCCTCCGCACTGGAATGGACCCTGGACCAGGTGAAGCAATCCGGCGGTACGATATTGAAACGATTGGAGGATGGCACCGGTGAAGCGACAGGTGAGATCCCGTTGTCCAGCGGCAAGTACTCCGGTGGCGGTGTAAACCTTTCCACCACCGGCGAGCTGACATTCTCTCCCACTACGGATGCGGATAAAGTGCCGGTATCCTTCGTCGTGACGGCGCGGGATAAGAAGAACCCCTCGGCTTACAAGCAAGTGACCTTCACGGTGGAGTCCCATCCGGAAGCCAAGGAGATCATTCTGGACATGAACGGCGAAACACAGTTTACTTGTGTGCGGCCGGATGGCGGCGTTAACCCCACCCAGACGGTGGAGCTGCGGGCCAACGTAGTGGACCAATATAATGTAATGAGGAAAGACTGGGCCGTGATCTGGGCTCCCGAGGGAGGCTCCCTGCCTGCTGGGATCACCCGCAGTGGGAACAAGCTGACCATTGGTACAGACGTGGTTTTTGGCACACAGCTGACCATGGTAGCCAGCTATGAGAATCTGACCACGAAGGAGTTCAGAATCTACATCAAGGAAGAGAACGAAGATAACTACGTCACCACTCGTGTGGAGATCGTTTCGCTGACCAACCGGACCGGTACCGCGGTGACGCAGCCCTTCAGCGGAACTGTGGCGGTAGATTTGCCAGAAAAAGAAGGCGTTACCACGGCGGATTACACCATCACAGGCCAGGTCATCCACAACTATGATGATGGTGTCTGGAGAGGCAGGCAGATCACTTGGTCTGTAGTCAGCGTGCTGGGCCATAGCAATAATGCGGTTTCCGGGGTGGCTTCCATCATCCCCGGACAGGAAAAGAGCTTCAGTTCTCAGCTGCGTATCTCCAGCACTCAGGCGGCCATCGATGAACTGAGCGGCGGTGGCTCCATTACCGTTACGCTGCAGGGCGAGTGCGATGGCAAGACCGCACAGGTCACCTTTGGCGTGAAGCTGGCCGATGATCGTAAGCCTGTCTCGGCGCTGGCATCGCGGGACAGCGGCACCTATCTGCCCAAGGACGGACTGCCGGTGCTTCGACCCAAGGGCGACTCAGATGAAGGGGACAACGTGGTGACCATTACCGCGGAGGTCTACGACCAGTATGGGCTGCTGCTCACTCCTGTATCCGGTCATGAGACAGACGCCAACGTGGTTATCCGGATGGTGGAGTCTTCCATCAGCGGGTCCCGGGAGTTCACCCAGACCAAGAAGTATGCCACGGATGGCGTGAATAAGGGCGAACTCTCTGTGGGGTATAAGATGCCCGACAGTACGGTGACCATCGAGTATTATCCTGAGGCGGTGGGGACTTCTGCCAAGCGGGAACTGCCAATCACCTTCGACATCGGAACGCTATACCCGGATAAGCTGGTGCTGTTCCAGGGCAATGACAGCTATCCCTATGCCAATGTGTACGAGGCGCAGGTCCCAGAGCTGGGCGCGGACCCGGATGCTTTTGTGATGCCCACAGAGGCGGCCTGGAAGACGCAGGCACTTTCTCTGCGGGCGGAGGTGTTGGCCCAGAACGACACCTGGCTGCAGGACATGGCCAACCGCAACGGCGCCAACATCCGTCCCATTTGGCAGCTGCACGGCAACTACACGAATGCGATTCAGTTCGATGAGACGATGGATGTCTCAGTGCATAAGGCCGGAGATTCCACGCATACGCCTGAAATGGAGGGTGCGGACGCGGAAACCGGGGCGGTGACCAGCGAAGAAGTGACACTTCGGATCTCCAGTTCCGCAGTGCCCCAGGATCGGCTGACACAGAACTACCAGTTGGACCTGACCACCAATAAGTATCAGGGACAGGCAGAGTTCACTTTGACACAGCAGGTCACATTGAAGCGGAATGCTTCCACGGCTACATACCTGATGCTGGAGGACAGCGCCGCAGACGGCAGCTGGACAATCCCGGTGAAGCGGCCCACCCTGGAGCAGGGGACCCTGAGTTACACGGTGAATCCCCAGGTGTTCGACCAGTACGGATATCTGATGGATCAGATCACCTTGGCACAGAGCGCAGACTTGTCTCTGGACCTGAATCTGGATCCTTTGACGGCAAATAACGAGATCACGGTGGTTCCGCTTTATCCGGCAGACGCCGTTGAGGATGAAGAGACCCATGAGATGAAGGACCCTGACGGAAATCCCGCGAAGGTCATCGGCTATGAGATCTATTCCGTAGAGTATCTGGAGATTCCGCCGGAAGAGCCTGCACAGGGGGAGGAACCTTCGGAAGAACCGGCGGAACCCGAGTACGAGATGGTTCGGAAAGAGAAGCTTGCTTCCTTTGATCGATTGACCGGAACCATCACCCTAACGAACCACTGCACGCCTGCGCTGGTCCCCGAGCTGAAGATCGATGCGACGTATGGCGGTCTGACCAAGCGTCTGACAGTGCCGATTCAGCAGGAGGATATCTACCCGGCTGAGGTGGAGTTCGATCCGAAGACAATCAGCTTTGTATTGGAATCCGGAGATTTGACAGAGGCTGAGAATCTGACTCAGAACGTGGAGCCGGAGATCCTCGACCAGTACGGATACCCGTATAACGGCGTTCCTTTCCTGACCTGGGTCCTGTATCTGCCTCAGGCGGCAGGGGAGACGGAATATCGGCCGTATGCAGAGACGATCCTTCAGGAAGAGAGGGACGAAGATGGAAACGTGACCGGGGAGACTGTCGTTACCCGGACCGCAGATGAACGGACCCTGGTGATGCTTGGATCCTCGTCGTCGGCCACGCTGGTGGTACGGCAGGGCAATTATCTGGAGCCTGTCCAGGCGGTAGTCTGGTGTCAGGCTCAGGATGAGAAGCACTTGACGGATACCACCCGCCGCAGTAACGCGGTCATGAGCGTTTCTGTCAGCAAGAAGGCGCCCAGACCTTCCTCGGGCGGCTACTACGTTCCGGATGGGGTGACGGTCACCTTTGACGTCGGCCGGTACGGCCGGCTGCTGGGGACGGCTACGCTGGAGACAGATAGCGGAAAGTATGTAGATTCTGCCCCGTTGGTGAAGTCCCAGGAGGGATATGGGTTCTTCGGTTGGTCATTGGATAAAGTGACCGTGGTAGATCCCACTACTGTCCGGATCAATGCGAACACCACCTTCTATGCGGTGTACCGCAACGTGGCTGACTCCGCTTTTGTGACAGGCTACGGAGACGGTACAGTCAGACCCAACCAGAACGTGACCCGAGCGGAAGCGGTGACCATGATCGTCCGGGGCCTGGGGGGATACGACGAGAACTACTACTACGGGACCTCGTTCCCCGATATCACTCCCAGTAACTGGTTTGCCAATATCATTGCCTATGCGAAGACCCAGGGGATCGCTTCCGGATATGAGGACGGCACGTTCCGACCGGAGAACCCGGTGACCCGGGCTGAGGCGGCGAAGCTCCTGGTGGTCGCGGCGGGCCTGAGCCTGGACGCCACGGAGAACTTTACAGACGTACCCGCTAATAAATGGTATGCGCCCTATGTGGCGGCACTGAAGGCGGCGGGGGTAGCCAATGGCTACACAGATGGGACCTACCGGCCTGATAACCAGATCACTCGGGCCGAAATGATCGCGTTGGTCGTTGCGCTGACGAACAACTCTCTGGACGAGGCGCAGCGGATCAACATCATGGAATGTGCATATTGTCCGTTTACCGACCTAAGCAAAGACAGTTGGGCCTACGCATACATCCTGCGTGCGGCCGGCATCGCCTGACAACGACCGGCGAAAAAGGAGGTCAGTTTTCATGAAACATATGGAGACTAACACGAAAAACAGGAAAAGGAGAGGGATCGTCGCCGTACTGGTGGCCCTGGCCCTGATCATTGGGGCTGTGGCCGTCGGGATCAGTGCGTCTGCGGATTCTTACCGCACGGGTAGGTTCTGGCTGACGCCCGCCGGCGCCACTACCAGTTCTTACGGGACGCCCCGACAGGCGGGGTCTTACTCCTCCCCCATCTATACGGCGGAAGGAGGTACGGTCTCGATCAACCTGAATGCCCAGAGCATCTTCAAGGCGTACACGAAGTATTTCTCTAACGTGTACGGTGTGAAGATTGCTGCTGACGTAGGCAGCGGATCGCCGGTGAAGGTCAGACTGCGGGAGAACAGTGACACAAACTGGAAGAGCAGCTACTACGGAACAAACGAGACCACGTTCACGTATGCCTCCAAGACCTCAATGCGGTACAGAGACTTTGAGGATAAGGTCATGGCGTTGCTCGATGTGAGCTTCGACACGTCTACCGGCAAGAACAACGGTAACGTGACGCTGACCGTCACAGCTTACTCGGATTCCTCGCTGGCTTCGGGATCCCTGATTACTACGTATGGTTCCGGAGTGGGATACGTTTCTGCGTTCACCTGCACGATCCAGTTCTATGACTATGCCCGCGGCGATGTCGTCGACGGGACCACTGCCGTGGACATGAAGAATAACTATACCCGCAACCCGGCTAACAGTGCTTCCGATGCATACAAGGTTGGCCATGAGGAAGCCAATGGGTATGACGCTCTTTATGACACGGTGGTCCCCAGTGGGACCAGTACCCCCACCGCTGTGGATGTGACCCCGGATGAAAGCGGCATGGGGAAGGCGACCTTCAACCTGCATATCACCTCAGGCGGTAATGTGCTGAAGCCCGGTGAGACCTTGGATCAGATCTCTTACGGTAAAACGGCTTGGCTGGGCTATCAGTTGATCAAGACAGGAGAGAACTTCAGCAGCAGCACCCCCAAGCTGTGGCTGAAAGACGACGGTACGTACGCGGTTTCTCCTACTGTGGCATCCTCGTATACCTATTTTGATTATAGTACCTATTCGTATAAAACGGAGTACACCTATACCGGTGAACAGAACAAAAACATCAATCTTTATAGTGAGGCCGAGTGGAATGTCGATTATCCGGTGACCATCTACGGCCTGGACCCCGGTGTGACCTACAGCGCCCGGGCCATTGTGGCGACGGACGGCAAGGAAAGCGGCACCCAGTACAGCAGCAAGATCATCACCTTCCGGTACGACCCGCCGGTGGTGAGCAGTTTTGATATCGGCTCCACGGAGAAGGTTTACAAGAGCGCCGGTGAAGGTGCCACTGTCTTCACCACCGGAGCAGATCAGATGACGATCAAAATGACCGCGGTGGTCAGCGACTCCAACGCTGTCGGGAAGACCTATACCTTCAACGGCAAGTCTTATGAGGGACGGTCACTGGTTTCGGAGCTGTATTTCACCCCTGCCCTGACCCAGGACACCTGGACGGAGACGATCACCACCGTGACCAGGGAACTGGTGAGCGTAGTCCATACCTACAGTAACGGCACCTACTGGTACACCAGCCAGGAATACCAGGATACGGAGCTCACGACGACCAAGGAGCAAAAGCAGGATAAGTCCCTTTGGTACAAGGTGAAGGATTCTTACCGGGAGACCAAAAATATCGACAGTTCCGCTTCTCCCACTTGGACGGTGACCGTGCCGACCTATCTGGAGAATATCTCCGCCGGTGCGGGTCATACGCTGGTGGACAGCACGACGTGTGCGTTCAAGCTGGTGGTGACGGACCCGTACACCGGGTTTACGGTGGTTAAGTATTCTCCTGTTTTCACCATCGACTCTCGGAAGCCCACCACGCCTGCGATTTGGGCAATGAAGGGCGCGAGCGAAGAGACTGTCCTGCCGAAGGCCGATGATTCCGAGTATCCGCTGACCGCTGGCGGCAATGACTCCGGGGTGAAGATCCGTATTGGACCCTCCAACGACGGCGAAAATGGGACCATTCGCTCCTACGAGTATACCTATCGGTTCCTTTCCACGGACGATGCCAACAGTTATAAGGAAACTTACGGCTCCACGCCCGCGGATGTTTTGAACTTCCTGAAAACGCATAATACCGACAATAGAGTGTCCATTACGGACTGGACTGCCGCCACGAAGATCAACGTGGTTCGCGGGCAGACCAGCACGGAGGTGGGCGAGTTCTCCGTGGCAAAGGGCGGTTACTACTATGTGCAGGTCCGGGCTATTGACGGCGCCGGCCGGCCTTCCGATGTGCAGGAGGGCGCCTTTGTGGTGGACCTCTCCCAGCCGGAGAAGCCTGTGATCAACCTGTACAAGCAGAGCGACGAGCAGTTCGCCACATACATCCCCACCACCTACACCCAGGACACCGTGTGGCTGTTCGCGTACTCCGAGCCCCAGACCGGTAAGGTGCTGGCGGACTTTGAGTACTCCACTGACAATGGCCTGACCTGGGTCAGCATGGGCGGCCAGAACACCACCCAGACGATCTCGGGGGACAGCACTACCTACCAGACATACAGCCCTGCCATTACGGAGAGTGAACTCTCTGGGCTTACGCAGGTGGATAATGCTACTGTTCCCCGTGGGAAGGTCTACCAGCCGATGACGACGGCGAAGGCGACGCCTCCCGGGGTGACGGCCTCCAGCACGACAAAATACCAGATGGCCATCAACCTGAAGGCCATGGGCCTGGCGGATTACCAGACCATCATCGTGCGGGCAAAAGACACCCTGGGCAACTACTCCGACCCCAGCGACGCGAAGATCATGCGGACTGTGGCGCGCAGCGTGAGCACCACCGCCACCATCACCCATGACAGCATCGAAGTGGCGCTGGCCCTGGGCAACACGGAAATGAAGGTCAATGAGCTCATCCCCAACCTGAAAAACCGCGTGGCCTACAAGATGAACTTGAAGTTCTTCGGGGCGGGCACCGATGCCATGAACAACCTGAAGCGGCCGAACGAGTCCAATGACAACAAGTATTTCCTGGTGGACGGCGTGAAGTACCATGCCTGCCAGTGGAGCAACAACGACTTCACCACGGCGTGCGTGGACCCCGACTGCCCCTTCAAGAACACGACCTACAGCTACTATAAGCCGGAGTACGTGAACGTGCAGGGCCTGAGCGAGGACAACAGCGCCACCGCCAGCTTTGACTGGCTGGTGTACACACACACGTATGGTTCTCTAGCAACCGCTTTGTCTCTTGATAGTGGTGGGGATGGTGTAAGTCGCACTATCACTACTGGTCTGTATTCTCAGAGCACAGGAGCTCCGGGGGAAAATCACAGCTATTCAGCAAAGTTTGCGTATGTGGGATCGCACAACAATTCTGCCAGCTCAATCACATATTATAACCAAAACGGCAGCAACTCTTGCCGTCAAAGGCAGTATTATGTATATGATACTAGCTATGGTGATATTTTGTACGAACGGATCAAGTTCTTTGGATATGCAGCTACAGCGTATCCGGATTTCCTGTTCCTGCATAACGATCAGCCTCTGTCCAAAAAGATGATGTTTACCATTGATACCAATGCCATGAACGCCCATACCCTGGCGGGCGGCGGCTTCTGGTTCAATACCACTATCCGGAAGGTGCCGGCGAACACCAGAAAGCGGGACGGAACGGTTTACTCGACAAGTGACAAGTGGGTCCTGTCCGGCTGGCGTATCTCTATGCACACGAGCTATGGCGGTACAAATCCGACTGATACATCTACTCAGTGGTATTTCAATAGCGTGACTGGTGGACCTTCCGGAAACTGCCGGTTTACACTGGAGATGCAGCGATTTGAGGATATCGACTTGCAGGATTTCATGGATGGAACTAGTCAATCCGGCAGATGGATTGGCGCTGTTGGGAGCACTTATCTTAGCGATGCCGCTAATTCGTATTTTGATGGTGCCACGACTGTCTCAACCAAGGATGTAGACGGTAACACGATTGACAAACAAGTACGGTGGGTTGCTAACCTTAGCGGTCAGGGCGAGCGGTACCAGCACTTCATGATTGCCACCGAAGGCGACACAGTGAAGGTGTACCACCTGGAGAGTGCCTCTCAGAGCTCCGCGCTGTCCTATATCGGCGACGCTGGGAAAATTTCGGCCGACGACTACGATGCACTGTCAAGCGCGGAAAAGGCTAAGTACAAGAAAACCTATACCAACACTTATACCACTAACAAGGCTAGGAATGATACCAGTGGCAATGCGTTGTCGACGACTCGTGTCTTGTCCTTCGAGGAATTTGAGAAGACGACCCCGGTATTGACCGGAACAGCGCCTCGTCCCACCATTGGCTTCTGGACCATCGGTGACCGTACACAGTCAATTACTGTTGATGGACAGTTGTACCAGAATCCCTTCCGGGGAGACTCGGATTGCTACGGTTTCGGGCCCGGTATGTATAACCACAGTCATGGTTGCTCACAAGAGACCATTCTGGAGTTCTCCGATATCTCGGTGACCATCCAGAAGGCCCGGAAGCTCAGCGAAGTGGTGACCGAGCCCAGCTGGGGCAACGGCAAGGCCAAGTTCATCACCAATATCTCCAACGACGCGGTCAGCGACTTCTCCGACCCCGTGCTCACCAGCCAGATCAGCTGGCGTATCAACAACGATAACACCAAGTACGTGGGCTGGGGCATCCAGGCCAACCGCACGGATACGGATAACTTCATCAAGCGTATCGCCGGTGACGCCGCCGTTGGCGCCGATGCTGCCGCCGCGAAGCTGGCCAAGCTGCGCGTGGGGATGTATGAGAGCCCCGTCGGCGACGGCTACACCACCCTGAACGCGGATGCCGCTACCAACTCTGACGACCAGGTGGACCAGGTGGCCGAGTACATGACCAAGATGTACTACGACGCCCTGGGCTTCGACGTCAGCGACAACGCTTCGGCCATTTCCACCCAGCTGTCCCCCGAGAACGGCCTGGTCAAGGGTCAGGTCTTCGACTACGACGACGTGGACAACATCAACTTCAAGGTCGAGCCCGAGGAGTATATGACTCGTTCGGCCAACCCGGACCTCCCTGCCGGTCGTTGGTACATGGTGCATGATATCTCCGGCTACACCGGCAACGGTATCACGCTCGATCCCCGAAGCGGGCAGTATTCTGACGCGCTGGATACCAACGTGTCCCTGCCCGGGCGCTATACCTACTACTTTGCCCCTGACGCTGACAAGGTGACGGCTGGGACCTTGGATCCTGATGACAGCACCTGCGTTTTTGACTTCATCGTCAACCAGACCCCTGTGGCGAACTTCACCACTGAGATGAAGGCATATACTAATGCAGACAAGACGACGGAACTGCCTAAGGATGCCAACGGAGATTACGCTCCCGACGAAACCCATGTCGAGGTGGCTAATAAGCTGGTGATCACGGATCTCTCCTATGATCCTGACGTGGTTGCTCCCGGCTCTGTGACTTCGTCCAATTCCGGTATCAACTGCAAGGGCTATGCGACCGCCGATACAGGCCACACCACACAACTCACCGGTATCAGTCTGGTTGAGTGGCGTTGGGAAGTTTTGTATCCCGTGAGAACAGGTTCCACGACGACGGGTTTGATCTCTGTGAACAGCACGTCTTGGAGCTCAACGAACACACCTAATGGCAAGTCTCTGCTGTACTTGGCAACCAACACGGATGATCTGACGGCAGCTCAAACCTATCTGACAACTAAAAGCGCGTCTTTGACTAGCAGTCAGTTCTCCAAGTTTACGGAGCTGGATAAGGAAGCCGTTATCACGGTGTACCAGCGTGTGTATGACAAGTCTACCCGACGGACAAAGAATGTCGATACGTACACCTATGTGACCACCATGAGCAATGGCCAGGCGATTACCAGCAAGGTCAGCCAGGTCAAGCAGCTGAACGTTGGTAAAAAGGCTACCGAGTCGGTGAACCCGCCGTCGGCAACGTTCACCATGAGCAAGCCCTTTATCTATGATTCCGCTGAAGGTGAGAACGAGTACATTACGATTACCCGTATGTCTAGCCATTCTCAGGGTGAAAAGTTTGCGCTTAGCTGGAAGTATGGTACCGGTACGGAGAAGAAATCTGAGTACCACCACCTGTATCCTGGTACGACAACGGCTACTTACAACAACTACTATTCGTCGAAAACGACACAAAATAGCACCACTTTGGTGCTGGAGTACGTGGGCTCGTTGACAGAGGATTCGACCAGTCCGATTCCCGACTCTGCCGCGCCTAAGGACTCTACGGGCTTTGACTCGGCTATTTACCACACCGCCAGCAGCAAGTTCAAGACTTCTACCGGCGGTCAGTGGAAGGTCAGTAAGACCACGATTCAGCGCTTGATCGGCACCCTGAAGGACCAGAGCACTGGTTTGATCCTGCAGCTGACGGAGTCGGTTTACGGTATCACCGCGGAAGAGGCTGCTGTGAGCGCCTCCACTGCTAAACACCTGGTGTCGGATGCCAGCTCTCGTACGATCTTCTACAAGGGTGACGAGAACGCGCCTACCAGCCCCATCATCACGACGCAGACCAAGAAGCATGGAGGATCGCTGGGTGATTACGAGGCGAGCTCCTACTTGGATGTCTCTCAGGATGATGCTTATATCCAGATCAAGATCGGTGGTTCCAGCGACTCTGAAGGTAAGCTGGGCGGCTACGTGTTCTACTTCTATGATCGGAATGAGTCGAGCTCGACGGTGACAGAGACAGCATGGTACAAATACAATACCCGTACGCATGCCTTGTCGGCCACGACCAAAGCGGATGCACTTGTGACAGTGGATGTGAATGGAACGTTGCCTTCCGGGATCTCACTGACCTATCCGACGGGAATTTCGGATGCGGAGAAATTGTTGGAGAAGAACAAGTACTTCACTATCCAGATCGACAAAAACACTATGCGGTCAGGCAAGACGATGGACAATTTGAATATTGCCATCTTTGCAAAGGACAATGCGTCTGGCCGGAGCACTACGACAGGTGCAAATGAGACAAGCTACACCCGTATCCAGGATATCAAACTGACCCAGTCTGTACCCATGCCCACAGCGATCCAGGTGAAGAACACCACCGGCGGCGACGTGGTGCATATCAGCAATGAAAACGGATACACAGGCTCGACGGGCACTGATGTGGCTGACGGGGACGTCAAGCTGGCGAGGTACTCCAACACAGCAGCGACTGTATCCTTTACCCCGAAGAAGCATTGGTTTAAGACCACGGACTATTCTCGGCTCGCAGACGGTAGTGACCCCGACAGCAGTTATACCGAGTACTATGAAGGCAAGGATAAGAATGCCGACCTGACCAACGTAGCCAATATCGAGTACTATGTGGAGTACTACAATAACAGGACCACGAAGCAGGTTTGGGATTACTGGATGATCAGTACAGCTGCGGCGAGCAATTCTGACAATGATACCAACTACAGTACAGATCTCTACCGTACCAAGGCTCTGATCGACGGGCAGGTCGACGGTGTGGCTGCGCCTGCTCCCATCCTGCCCTCCAAGACGCTGACCTTCACAGAGGATGGGCACTATAAGATCACAGCGCGGGTCATCAACGGATCGAACTCCAAGAGCGATTGGAGGACCGTCGAGTTCGATATTGATACCACGCCACCCACCACACCGATCGTGTCCTTTGTTGACCAGCAAGATTATAACTACGTGCTGGAGTCGTGGGCCCAGAAGGTCATCGCCAAGGTTGGCGGCTCGACGGACGAGAACCCCGATTGGTATGAGTACTCGGACGACAACGGCGCCAACTGGTACTACCTGGCCGACATTACAGGCAGCCAGGTGTCGCTGGAGATCCCGAGAACCACCACGAATCCCCAGAAGTTCCTGGATTACTATGGGCTGCCTCCCACCAGCGCTACTCATGCTATCAACAGTTCCGGTGAAAACAGCATGGTCTTCCGGGCGAAGGACAAGGCGGGCCTGTATTCTACCACCAGCACCAGTAAGATCCTGGTGGATGATCAGTCTCCTGAGGTGGATGCTCCTGTAATCGAAGCACAGGCCAGCAGTAAGGAACTGTTTGCCAACTATGTGATCAGCATCAACATCCTGACCAACAACAACACCGACTACGGTACTACCGGCAACAAGGTTACGGCCAGCGTCCTGCAGGAGAGCGGTATTCCCGTTCTGGCTGATGCAGCACCGAAAGATGGTGACACGGAGATCTTGGTGCCTGCGGGCGGGTCTGCTACATTGACCTTTACACCCGGGGATGGCATGGAAGTGGAGAAGGTCACCCGTGGACTGACCGGAGCGACGATGAACGGTGCAACGTTGGAGGAAAACGAAGACGGCACTTACAGCTTGACGTTCTCCAATGTGATGGACGATTGGATCGTCAACGCCTACTTTGCGACAGCGGGAACTGTAAATCGAGCTTCTGTGAATGCCGGCAACGGCATCCTGGCGGCCAGAACAGTGGCTTCCATCATGAGGACCGGATTGACGCTGAACACTACGAGTACAGATGATCCCGAGAGCAACGATGAGCCCGTGGTGACTAATGATGCTCCTGTGGCGCCTCTGACCAGCAGTGGAGGCGGTACCATCGAGTCCCTTGAGGTGAGTTTTGTCGGCTCCGGCGGGCAGACATATGAACTGACGCAGGGCTCGACCATCATTGCCAGCGCCAACACGGAAGCAGTGACGAGTACCCTTACCTATGGACAGGCGGCAGAGTTTGTGTTGAGGCTGAACAACAGTTTTGTGCTGAATCAGATCGTCTTTAATCAGGACGGTACGGACGTTACGTATGAGAACAAGGCCAGCCTTCCTGCGGACTCTACGGCCAACTCCTTTGAGCAGATCGTCAGCGACGAGGATGGCTACAAAAAGTATCAGTTTACCCTCACGCTGTTGGGTGATAACATACTGACTTTCAAGACTTCCTCGGAGCTGACCCGGACGATCCAGATCAAGATCAACGATACGCTCAACGGCAACAGCGCCGACCTGGCTTCACCGGCTCAGGTGCAGAATGTCAGTCAGCGGATCTATACGGCGACACAAGGCCAGTCAGTGACGCTGAATGCTAATCCCGCCGCCAGCTATGCTCTGAAAAAAGTCGTCGTTAAGGACGGAGAGACTCAGACGTCCGCTACAGGGGCAGCAGATGTGGATCTGGCGAATTCTCAGGCGGTCTTCATTCCGGTCTACTCCGGGGAGGGAACGGCGCCCACCGTGACCATCGAGCTGACCTTTGACATCTCTGAGACAGTCAAGACGAATAAACAGTCCTACACCGTCGCGGTGACAGTAACAGGTCACGGCAGCGTCGAGCCCGGTGATTTTACGGTGACTTCAGCGGAGGATTCCATCGTCAAAACCGGAACCGTGCAGATCCCCCTGGGATCGACCGGCAGAAGTTACTACCTGATCCCGGATTCCGGCTATAAGCTGAAGAGCGCGACTATCTCCGGCATTAACTTGATTTACTCGGATGGCAACTATCAGCAGGTTGCTGTCGGGCCGATCAACCTGACCCCTGTGGAGCTTTCCGGCTCGACCAGAATGTATTCCGTTCAGGTGGCCAGTCAGATGTCCTATCTGACCAACTTTGACGTGGAGTTCGAGCGCCAGACTTACGAGGTGAAGACCAACGTCAGCGGCAACGGTACCGTAACAGTGAGCAACTCGGCTGGTGCGCAGAACTATGCGATTCCCGAGTTCAGCCAGGTGTACTTTGATATCAGTCCCAACCAGAGCGCGGGCTATGTGATCCAGAGTGTCTCCCTGCTGGCCACGGATACCGGGGCGAAGATCGCCGACCTGGGCGCTGTGAGCAGGTATGCCCTGCCCAGCCTGACCAGAAACGTGACCCTGTCGGTGGTGTTCTCTGGCCGTGTGGCCAACACAACGGAGACCACCCATATTCTGACCGCCAGTGCCGACGGAGTGCGGGATACCGGCTCTGGCCTGAATTCCCAGGCGTTCCAGTACGCGATCCGGTTGGGGACCACCGCAGACGCCGCCAATATCGTGAACGGCTCTGGCGCAGTGGATTATAGCAGCTGGACATGGACAGCTTGGACAGACCAGCATACCTATACTTTCGGTGAGGACTTGAGCCTGCTGCCCGGAGGCACCAAGCTGCAGCCCAACACGGCGTATTCCATTTTCGTGCGGTCCAGAGATATGGTGCTGAACTCCAGCCCGCCTGTTGGCACTACGGCCTATACCCTGGCCAATGTGCCCACGGCGGTGGCTGTGGAGGACTACGCCGAGAGCGGCAATACCAACACCAAGAGCATCCGGATGACCGTGAACAGCAACGGCAACCCCAGCGGCACGGAGTATCTGGTGTACTATTCCTTTGACGAGAGCATGTCCGATATGGTCTCTGCCAAGAAGACTGGGTCTGCTCAGGAAGCGTGGGGAACGTTGGACGCCCAGGGCGGGATCGTCGTCAATAATCTGTCTCCCGGCCAGGGCTACTTCTTCCAGATCGAGGCCCGGAACATGGAGGGCCGTGTAACGGCGCTGAACAAGAACGGCCCTCTGTACAAGATGCTCAGCCCTGCGGCACCTCCTGCCAACACCCTGTGGGTGAAGGAGCCGGAATCCCCTGCAGACCCGGTGGTACTGGAGTGGGAGAAGGTCGATGCTAACGTTATAGAAGTGGAGATCTTCCGGAACAATGACCTGGTCGGCAGTGTGGCGACGGAGACCGGTTTGCAGACATTCTCTGACACACGGCCCTACAGCCAGTTTGCGGACTCTATCGTGCGGTATAGCTACTCTTACGTGAATGCCGGCGGCGGCGGCTCTGCTCAGCCTGCGGTTTCGGAAGAGTACTATAAGGCCGTTAAAGGCACCTCTGCTGCCAGCAAACTGACAGCCATGCAGGCGCTGCTGCAGGATATCCCCAATAATGGCGGCAAGGATACTGATCTCTATCAGGAGACCCTGACCTATCCTCGCTACCCGCTGATCCTTTCGACCCAGACGGAGCTTTCCTCCAATATCCTGCCCAGCGTGAAGATGGTGGGCGGTAATAAGGTCGTCAGCATCAAGTACATCCTGAAGACCCAGCCGGACTATATGCGCTATCAGGTCTACGACTTGAAGCTGCAGGCGTATACCATCACTCGAGATCCTACGACGGGCGATCCTATCGCTTACACCCTGAAGGAAGATTGGGACGCTGACGCGCATAAGGTGACCACCAAGTTCGAGCGCAACGACCAGCAGCAGTGGCAGACTTATGCCGAGTGGACCAGCACGCAGTTCCCTGATCTGGACAACAGCCTGGCCTATCAGGTGTTCGTAGATGAGGTGCGTTCCACAGGCTCTTCCACGGAGGCAACGGTCCCGCTGATCCAGGAGAGCGGAAAGGGCATCGAGGGCAAGCTGGGGAAGATCTACTATGTAAACGCCACAGGATATGGCTTCTGGTACAGCAAGGAAGATGGCGCTACGACCCTGGAGTCTGCTGACGGGAACGTCAAGACCAGTGTTGCGGACAGCAAAGCCGCGCGCCAGAAGGGGACCTGGGCTGCCAACGACGAGATGAAGGCCAAGCTGCTGACTTACATGGGCGGCGCCTCCGATCGTGTTTGGAGCGATCCGATCCATACCAAAACGTATTACATCATCTTCAATGACAGCCCGGAGATCGATCTGATGCGTGCAAACAAGTCGGTGAACATAGGAGAAAATACCAGCGATATCAACAGTGCTCTGAACAACAGCAAGGTCACCGGCGCCAACGCCGGGAAGGTAAAGACAGATAACGGGACCTACGTGCTGGTGGAGAACGCCCGCGACAGCGGCCAGACGCAGAGCTTTGAGATCGCGGTGGAGGTCTACGATAAAGACGGCGCCGGCGGCAAGAGAGACATCTATGTGTCCGCCACGCTGGAGGACCGGGAAAAGACTACCGTACTGGAGGGCAGCCCGGAACCGGTTCTTGCCTCGGACTATGTCATGCCCAAGACCGATGATGCGACTACGCTGGGCTCCTTCGCGGATCCTCTGCGCTTGAAGTTCGACGCGCAGGGCGTAGGTACCGGCGTGTATGATCAGCTGACGCTGAAGGCATACGACGGCGTGACGGAGACGGTCGCTGCCAGGACGCTGCCTCTGGTCGTGAACAACAGCACGCCTACGGTGGAAGTCAAGTCCACAGTGCCTCGGCTGCTGCAGGTCGGATCCGAGTACACCTACAGTGAACTGCTGAACACCCAGAGCATGATCGCTACCACCACACCTACTGCGGCGGATGTTGGCGTGGCCAGAGCGGCGCTGTATATCATGCCTGCCCAGTATGATGCAGCCTATGGAGCTCACGTGTACAGCACGGTGGAAACCAACATCCAGAGCAGTTCTGCCGCCAAGCATAGCAAGGCCGTGGAGCTGATGCAAGCCCGGGGCATCACCCAGGCGAAGGATACCAGCCATACGTACTTTGATACCAGCGGAAACCTGACGGATACCGGCGTCATCGCGGCCATCCTCTGCGTAGAGCCTCCGGTGGTCAAGTACGTGAAGATCACCTCCGCGCAGTATGAGGATCTGAATGCCTCGGAGCAGACAGCCATCGTGACCAGCGACGGCGAGTACTGGATGGAGATCAGCGCGGCGGTGGAAAAGGGCCTCTGCGCCTGGCTGGAGAAGGTGGATGCAAACACGGTGAGAGCCAAGTTTGTTGACGGTGAGACCGGTGCTGAACTGGTCAATACCCATACGGTGGCACTGATCACCAACTTCGGCAGTCTGTCCTCTCGGGAGGATGTGGACTTCACCGTGAAGAAGAGGCCCTCCGCCACCATCGAGAGCAACACGGTGCTGGGCTGGACGGATACCCACCAGCAGGAGTATGACTACTATATCCAACAGAACTACACAGTGGGCAGCCAGTGGACCACGTTGACCAGCAACGGTGCTTTCCCTGCCGACGCCGATGCTGATTATGCTCGAGAGGGAGACGATAAGAGGCCGAACGAAGATACTGGAGATACCACTGAGTGGAAGAGCGTGCCTGCTTATCGCCAGCTGCAAGACGGCACCTATCAGGTCTATAAGGTGACAGATACCGAGGCTGTGGTGGGCAGAGGCTCTATCACCGCGAAGATCGACGTGGAGCTGGGCGTGAACTCCCAGTTTACCGAGGTTGGCTTTGTGTACACCCAGGCTACCGGGGATGGAACGATCCCCACGCAGCCCACTGCTGACGCCCTGAACCATGTGGCTTACGTCAACGCCAACTCACTGGATATCGGTACCAACACACGGACGCCGATTACTTCCAGCGGCGAGTATACCATCAACGTGACTGGCCTGACGGGCAATACCACGTACTTCCTGTGGACGTTCTACAACACCGGAGAGACCACGGCAACACGTGAGTATGTTCCTCAGTACACCGCAGTGACGACCGCCGGTGAGTTCCAGGCAGTCTATTACGGCTTCACTGACCTGAACAAAAAGCTGTATGAGAAGAATTACACCGTATACTCCACCACCGGCACGAGCATTGCAGCCTCTGTGACTGCGGTTGGCGATGCGGGGGCCCACGGTACCTTGAAGTTTACGGCGCAGTACTTCCTGGCGGACGAGTTCGGCAACTTTGTAGACGCCAATGGCAATCTGACGAGCACGCCGGTGGAGATCACCGATGCGAATAAGCTGGGGCTTGCCAAGTATGTGCTGGGGTACAGTAAGGCCTACCAGCCCGTTTCTGTGGCTTGGGACGCTGACGGCAGTATGACGTATCCCTTCGGAGCGTTGGAGTCGGATATCGCCACGTATAACGTGTTCCTGCAGATCACCTCCAAGTCAGCGGCGATTCGGGAAACGTATGGCGGGGGGACCCAGGGCCACATGATCGTTCGGTTGAAGATGGAGCCCGTGGCCGGGGAAGACGCCGGGTATGTCATGGTCTCTTCCGGCGCCAGCACCATGGATGTATTTGTGCAGGACATGAACAGTCCCGTGACAGAATACAACATGGATCTGGTTGATACTACGGTGTCTGCTGCCGGGGTGACTGGGAGCCATGCTGCAGGGTATTCCTTCGAATTCCCCGGCCTGAAAGCCGGCTACAGCAGCACCAACACCCTGACGCTGAGCTATAAGAACATCGGCACTGGCGATCTGAGCCATATCACTGCTAAGGTTTACAGCGACGAGGCCTGCACCACGGAGAGCACGGACTTCATGGTCAACGGTCCCACCCGTTCCAACCTGCTTGTGAGCAATAAGGACACAGCCACCGGCTCCTTCGAAGTGAGCATCCGCTCCGGCAGGCCCAGCAACATCTACACCGGCTGGTTGCTGCTGACCTCCTCGGAGATCTCTGAGATCAATCCGGAGAATGTGGTCAAGATCAAGCTCCGCCAGGTGGTCGGTCAGACGACGCTGAAGGGCAGGATCTATATCACTCCTACCGGGATCCCCTCTGCGACAACGCAGACCGGCGTTTCCTACATCTATGTGTACGAATACGGCGAGACCAATGACGCGAACTTCGTGCGTGTCAATGGCTCTACGGATAACTACACCATGAAGACGGATGAGTACGGAAACTTCGAGATCGCCAACCTGGAGAACCAGAACCGGTATGAGGTCGTGGTCAAGCGGGACGGCTTTGTGACCTTTGACTCCCGGACCACACAGACTCCGTTCCTGAACCTGAGCAGTGTGGAGCGGACCAGCAGCGATACTTACCCCTGGTACCTGTGCCTGCGAGGCGGCGATTTGACCGGACCGGATGGAACGCCCAACGGCAGCATCGACATGGAATACGACATGAATCTGCTGGTAAGCAACTACAACCGCGTGACGGACCGGCCCACCCTGAAGGTGGATGGTGTTGACACAACGCAGGAGCAGCGGGAAGCAGAAATGGCCATGCTGGACCTGTGTGACTTCAACAAGGACGGGCTGATCAACGCGCTGGACCGGGCCTACCTGCTGATGAATGTGAACTTCTCCACCAGCAGCTATGACTACGCGACCCGGACGGTGGACGGCAACTAAATGAACTGAATATCTCTCCATCTCCGGGCAGATGCCCTGCCCGGAGAGACGAGAGCTCGAGACGATCGTGCTGTTTGGCGATCGCCTTGAGCGGAGGAGAGGGGGCCTTCCCCTCTTTTCCGCTCAGGGCAATTCCATACCCTGCACCTTGATGATACCGAAAGTGAACGTATAAATGTGTCCTATTTGAGGAAAAGGAGTGTGTTCGGAATGAAAAAAACACTGAAGAGGTTGACGGCATTCTTCCTGGCGGCGGCATTGCTGTGGAGCAGCGTTCCGCTGGCTTCGGCGCGAGTGCCTGATGCCGGAAGCGCGCAGCCCGGCGTGCGCCTGGAGGAAGGAACATTCCAGGGCAGCCAGGGCATTCTGCCCATGACGGTGTACGCCACCGGGCAGTCCGGCCAGCGGCTGAGTTCCGGCCGAATCCTCTTCTCTGTGGACGCCAATGTCCTGACGCCTTACCGTTCTGACTTGACAGGGCCTCTGGAGGTCGACACGACGGGGCGGGGCACGAAGAACAGCTATGGCGGCAAGGATGTCCAGAACGCGGTGGGCACCCTGCGCACCGCTGTGGGCGGAACCTTCACCCAGGCGGCTACGGCTACCTCTATCACGGCGGAGGAAGACCAGAGCAAGTACGTCGCCATCGAGTACACGGATCAGACCAGCGGCGCCAAGCGGTACTATATCAGCTATGAGTTTACCTTGACCAACAACTCCACCTACCAGGTCAACAACGACGAGGTGGAGGTCGGTGTCCTGTACTTCCGTGTGCGGGACCGCAACTACAACAACTTGGTGGCAGACAGCTTCCGTATGGGCCAGCCTGCCGATATTGGTTACACTCTCAATAACGAAACGGGCCAGTATGAATTGACCAATGAGGCCACTTCTCCTGTGGACCCCACAGTGGCGTTTACCCTGGCCTCCGTGGAGTGCCGTTACACCAGCTCCGTTACCGGCAACACGGTGGAGCAGGGCTACTTCTACAAGATCATGCCCAACTCCAATGTGGGCGGCACCTACTCCGCGGACAAGATCATCTCTAATTCGGACGATGACGATCCTGCCACATGGAACGTGGGGATCAACTACGAGCGTCGGGATGTTCCCGGCACCGCCGCCCTGTATATCAACGCGGAGGATATCAACGGAAATGTACCGCCGGAGGGACACACAGAAAGTTTCGCATTTACTTTGACAACACAGAAATATATCCCCACGGTCACCGGAGGGCAGGGAAATCCGACCGAGGTTCCTCTTGACGACTTGACTTGGGAATTCTGCGACAGCACGGGCGATAACAAGGTGGATGCTCCCCAGGGGATCCGCTTTGCGACGCAGACTGCGACCATTACCGGCTCTGATGGGCAGGAGACCCAGGTGGAGTATAATATTCCGACGCTGGTGGTGGATCCCTCCGTGGTCAAGGACGCGGGCTTCCAGGAAACGACCACGGCGACCTATTACATTCGGGCGTCCAGAACGCAGACCTACATGGCGGAGAACTCGGCGGAGGGTCTGGAGTCCAGAAAGTACCTTGCCCTGACGCTGACCCGAAAGCGGGAGGCTCCCGCGACCATCGAGATCAAGGATTCCCAGGGCGATACGGCGATCGATTCGACGTTGAAAAAGATCCTGACCGTGTCTCCTCCTACGGACGCCTCTTTGGCCGAGCAGGACTTTGCCCTGATCGGTGAAACGTTCACCCTGAACGTTAAGGACGATTACGGTTATCCGAGCTACGGCCCCGGCTTTACCGTTGAGCTCGGGCTGGAAGGAGACTTAAAAAACTATTTCACCATTGACACAGGGAGCTTGCCGCTGACAGACGGTAAGATCAAATGGGAGAGCGAAGAGGAGCGGCAGGTCACCCTGCGGTTTAAAACCCATGATGACGGGAACGGAAACCAGGTGGCCTACACCGCCAGCGATCTGCCTTCTGAATCGATGCAGGACAGCAAAAACCTGCTGACTATCACGGCCAAGCACAGCGTGAAGAGCGCTGATAACGCGGATGTGACCGGCGCCTATGTGGCGGAGATCCAGCGGGAGGCACCGACCTTCTCTCGGATCATCATCAATGCGTATAACGGATATAATCAGACGAGCAAACTGCTGGAGAACCCCGTTGCAGTGGATGAAACCACCCACATGCTGCCCATTACCGTTCCGGCGGTCAGCTCCAATGGGTCTAGGGCTTTCCAGTATCAGTACTATCATCTGACCTTCCAGGACCAGTACGGCGCGACCTATTCGTTCCCGACCGGTTCTGCCCCCACTATCAATTGGACCTATTCTGCGGATACCCCCAGTGATACCATCGCCATCGGCCGGATGGATGACTATACGGGAGACAACTCTTATCAGGCTCTGCGGATCTCCAGCCCCATGACGGCGAAGACCATCGACCTGACGGTGACCGTTACCACCGCCGATGGACAGATCACTCGGACGGAGACGGTGACCCTGGAGGCCAAGAAGAGCGCTTCCGTCATCAACGGTGTGCGGCTGGTTGGCAACCAGTATTCCCTGGATGCCCAGAGCACAGGCTACCAGATCCGGGTAAGCTACTTGGATCAGTACGGCTTGGAGTTCACGCCGACGGCAGAGCAGATCGCGGCGACAACCTTGGTGTGGAGCAAGGCGGACAGCCTGGCCGGAGTCACCGGCAGCTATGAGCTGAGCGATACCGGTATGCTGACTGTGGAGAACACGAATACCGTTGCAGGCGTGAAGGTGGTTTTGGATGGCGCCGGTAAAGATACCACCTACCTGCGCGGTCAGGGGACCTTCAGCTACGGCGGCCCCCGGGTACTGAGCAACATCACCTTGACTCCGGTGCTCGCTTCGGAACAGACGGAAGCGGTGTATCCTGTCCCGGAAGCCACCGTGGACGAACGAGAAGAAGATCAAAACGCGGATGAGGAGACCAAGGCCGCAAATGCTACGTATACACCCAGAGACCGGGAATATGATGTGACCATTGATTTCCTGGATCAGTATCTGGATCCGGTGCAGATGGATACCACGAAGCTGGCCAACCTGACTTCCAGCATTACGGGCAGTCAGGGAACTGCGTATGCCAACGCCGCCTTTAAGCCCAGCACCGCGGATATCACATCTACGGCGTCTTCCATTACAGGGAAGCTGACCATCAATTCGGCAGCGGCGGCTGGTTCTGCAAATCTGAACATTACGTCTGTCCGGGATGACAGTGTGGCGATCTCCGGATCTGTTCCTATCACCCTCACGAAAGACCCCCGTAAGCTGGTGAAGGTCACGGTGAAGAACCCCGCAGTGCGCACCAACGGCACCACCCGGCTGCTCACGGAATGTCTGGACCAGTACGGCGCTGTGGTGCCGGACGGTCAGTTGGAGATCACCTGGGACAGTGCAAGGTTCGTGACAAATCCCTTGAAGGGTGCCGACGGGTACGTTTATGCTGAGTTGTTGACTCAGGCTCCGGCCCGGGTGACGACTTATCCCGGCGCGCAGTCTGTGACGGTAAAGTTTACAGCTAAACTGCTTTCCGGCCAGCAGAATGAGCTGAGCCGGACCACGGAGCTGCCTGTGGAGAATCCCGGCGTAGCGACGCAGGTCGTGCTGGAGACGGCTTCTGAGAAAACAGTCACCGTTCCCTCGGTGAATCCGACCACCGGAGAAGAGGGCGTAGACACCAGCCTGGTCTACACGGCCATGGTGACGGACGCCCAGCAGATGGATATTGGCGCTGATGACATTATTTGGGATATCCTGCACCATCCCCAGGGTGTTTCCGTGGAGAACGGTACGGTGCGCGTGACCAGCAGTGCCAAACCCGGCACCTACACCATCACCGCGGTGGAAAAGAGCACCGGCGTGAACGACTCGGATACCTTTACCGTAGTGAAGGCAGACCCGGTACTGACCCGGATCTCCTTTGGGCCTACCGTGGCGGAGGCCGGGAAGACCACCACCCTCGTGCCTATCTACAGGGACCAGTTCGGTGAAGAATATACCCTTACCGCGGAGGATCAGGCTATCCACACCACCTTTACCATGGTGAGCACCGGTCTGACCAACTGGACTTATGATATGGCTGCGGGGACTTTGTCTCCCGCTACGGACGCTACCAGCCCGGTTCAGATCAAGATCGAGCACGGCGATCTGAACAGCACCCAGAAGGTCTACGTGCTGGATACAGCTGCTAACCCAGGCAAACTGAGCTACCTCGATGTGGAAGCCACTTCCGCGCAGGGAACGGTGCTGGCCTTGAACGGCGTTTCTGGCAACACAGTCTCCGGAACGTTCCAGGCGACTTTGATGAATGACTTTGGTCTGAGCAACCTGGATCACACCCTGGTGAGCCCGGAGGAGATCACCTGGAGCTACTCGGCCCCCGGCCTGGAGGGGAAAGTCTCGGTCCAGCCCACTGCCGGCGATCGCGGCAAAACCGTGACACTGACGGTCGATGACGACGCCGCGAAGGGAACGGTTCGGCTGACGGCGGCCTATACGGATCCCAACGGTATTGCCACGGATATTGTGGGCACGATCGACGTTGAAGTCGTCCACGACGAGGTGGCCGAGCAGAAGGTCACCCAGGTGGAGATCCTGAAGAAGCGCGTGTATCCCGGTGCAGATCCCATCCAGCTGACGGCGTATCTGTATAATGCTTTCGGCGAGCGAGTGACGGACCTGGAGTCCACGAACACGACCTTTACCTGGTCCATCGATAATGATGCCGGAAGAATGGACGGCGTACAGCTGTCAGAGTCCGGCAGCCTTGCTGCGACCCGGAACGTGGACAACATTCCCGTCAAAGTGACAGTGACGAGGACTGAACCCGTCCGCAGCGGACAGACTGTCACGACAGAAGAAGTTACCCTGAATGAGACGGAGATCATTGAGGTTTCCGAAGAAGATTCCGTGGTGACGAAAATCAAGGTCGAGCTGCTCATGGGCACGGCCCGGATGTTCATTCCGGTGCCGGCCAGCGACGGCACGCCTACCGTCAGCGATAACGTGTACCAGGCTATCGGTTACGACCAGTTCGGAGAGCGCATGGAAGGCGTTCTCTCAGACGTGACCTGGACTCTGCGTAATGCGCCTGCCGGCGTATCCGTTACCTCAGACACCGGCGTGGTGCAGATCAACTCTGCCACACGGCCCAGCGATGCAGCCGGCGTGACGGTCGTGGCATCCAAAGACGGCGTAGACGGGACGGAGACGTTTACCGTAGAGTATGCCGCCGATAAACTGACGACCATCAAGGTCCAGCAGACCCAGGTCAATTCGGCAAGCGGGTCTGCCTATCTGAAACTGGATTACTTCAACCAGTACGGACAGGCCATGCAGCCCGTGGGCAATGCCGTGTGGAGCATCAGCGCGAAGCCGGGGACTCTGACCAACGTGGCGATCGATCCGGTCAGCGGCAAGGTCACCTTTACTGCGGACCAGACGGGTACTTTCTACGTGGATGTAGAGACGGACCAGCCGGACGTTGCAAATATCGTTGGGCACCAGGTGACTGTCAGCAATGAGGAGCGCTATATCAATCAGCTTACCTTGACGGTTGTTCCCGCGTCCGTTACACTGGCAGCAAGCCAGACCAATGTGGTTGAGCTTCGGGTGCTGCCCTATGCCCGTGATCAGTTCGGAGAGATCCTGGACACGTCTTACAGCAATTACACGACCCTGTTGGGATCCCTGGTGTGGAGCGTGGTTGACGCGCCGGACAGCAGGATCCGTATCGCTCGAGAGACGAGCGGAGTGGGGGCTGTCCTGACTATTCCTGCCGACATGTCTCCTGCTAAGGTTACAGCTCGCGCTGTGACGCCCTCCACGGCAAAGAAGAGTGTTTCCTCTACAGCGGTTGCCACCGTCCTGCGGGAAACTCCTGAGGTCTCGAAGATCCAGTTGACGAGCCCGGACACGATTGCGGCGTCTGCCGGGCCGATCCAGCTGGCCTATGAATTTATCGATCAGTATGGGGACCCCATCGAGGTGCGCAGCGCTGACGTGGCGTGGTCCATCCAGTCCGAATCCCCCTCCCGTCAGTCGAAGATCGGCCCCGGGGATGGACTGGGTGCCGGCGAACTGCTGCTGGGGGACAACACGACCAGTGTGACCATTCGCCTGACGCCCACCAATGTGATCGACGCCAACGGCAATGAAGTGATGATAGCTCCTGCCAACAAGTCTCTCACCATCGGCCGGGATCCCGCTCAGGCCAGTCGCGTGGTGATCACCAAGGTGGACGGCGAATTGCCGGTCCACGTGCCGAAGCTGGGCAGCTCGGATATCCAGATCCGGTACGTTGCCAGAGTGTACGACCAGTACGGAGCGGTTATGACCGGCCGTACGGTGCGGTGGAGCATGTCTCCCAGCGTCAGCGGCGTGGAGATGGACAGCGGGCTTTCTGTCTGGAACGGCGAGACGGTCAACCTGTGCACCATCAGTGTTTCCAGCCAGGCCGCTCCTCAGGATAAGATCCAGCTTTTGGCGGTAGACAGCACTTCCGGTATTACCAGCAAAGAGGGGGACAGCGCCTCCTTCAGTATCATTTTGGACCAGGAGGATCAGGTCTTCACAGGCGTGAAGCTCAAGTCTGCCTACCTGCCTGCGACTAAGGAATCTGCGACGCTGAATTTGACGGATCAGTTGATTTATCTGGACCAGCACGGCAACGAAATGGATTACGAGCCGGAGTCTATCGTCTGGCATGACGCTGTTCCTTATCCTGCGCAGACGGCCTCTCTGAGTGGCGCAGAACTTCAGTATGAGCCTGAAGCGACAGACGTCACGGTCCAGGTGACCATTGACGGCAAAGAGTACGGGCCTTTGAACTTGTACAAGGTCAATGATGAGATCAAGATGGTCGCCATCGAAGTGGAGTCTGCGGGCCGTTCCTCTCACCCGAAGATTGCGGCCGGCAATACCTTGAGCTTTATCGCGACCCCCGTTGACCAGCGCGGCAATCCGTTGGATGACGATGAGCCTTCTACGGTCTGGCTGAAGGACGCTGTCTGGAGCGTGGTCGGTGCGCCTCAGGGCACTGTGATCGCTACTGATGAGAGTAATGGACGCAGCGCAGTCCTGACGGTGCCCAGCAATGCCGCGGCAACGGAAGATGTGACCATTTTCGTCAAGGACTATAAGACAGGCGCCTCCGGCAAGATCTTCGTGGATGTGATCCGCGAGTCCACCCCGACGACGCTGGAGATCGTTACGACCCGGGTGCCTGTTGGGGCGACCCAGGTCAACCTGGAAGCTGCCCTTTATGACCAGAGCGGTGTGGAGATCCCCATCACCGACAGCAGTTCTCTGAGCTGGTCTCTGGTGGACGAGAGTGCCACCACTGCCCGGCTGGGCACTGCCACGGCCAATAAGGTGACGGTTGTACTCAATATGAATGACCCGGCAGACGTGAAGGACTTCCGTGTGAGGGTCACCTACACCCATACCGATAAGACCATGAAGACGGCTGAAGCCACCATCGTTATGGTGACGGATCCTCCGGTGCTGAGCTCGATCACCATCAAGAGAGTTTCCGGCAGCGGCCCTGTGGCGATCCCCGTTCAGAAGAATGGCGAGGATCAGACGTCGTATTACGCCTTTGAGGCGTTTGGCAAGGACCAGAACAAGCTGGATGTGAACAACGGCGAGGCCCTGAGCGACGTCAACTGGATGGTTTCCGGCGCCTCTCCCCAGGGTGTGAGCATCAACAACCACGGCGTGCTGTCCATTACCAGCGCCGCCGAAGAAGGCAAGGTCGTCATCACGGCGGTGGACACCACCGGCCGGGTGTTCGACGTATACGAAATGATGCTGACCAAGGAAGCCTCCGTGCTTTCTTCCATCGGCGTGAAGCAGCGCAAGCTGCTGCCCCGTGAGAATTCTCAGCTGGAAGCCGTCTACTATGATCAGTACGGTAAGGAGGTCTCTCCTCAGGGCCATGAGGAGTGGGAACTGATCGACGCCAACCCCTCCAAGAGTGCGGTCAATCTGAACTCTACCGGCGCTCTGGTTTTCTATACCCCCACGCTGACGACAGATATCACTGTTAATGTCAAGTCTTCCGGCCTGGAGTCCGGCAATGTGAATATTCCGGTCTCTGCGGATACGGCGGCGCCCAATGAGGTCCAGGTCAGCCTGGGTACGGCCTACACCATGCCTGTGCGGGTGGATGGCACGATCGGCAACAACAAGACCATCGGCTTTGACGCCAAGATCATCGACCAGTTCAGCCAGGAGATCAAGAGGACCCTGACGCAGACCGAATGGGAAACTGCGTACTCTGGCGTCGATTTTGTTGACCAAGAGGGCAACAACTGGGAGAAGTTGGGCATCAAGATCGAATGGACTCTGCAGAATGCTCCCACGGGTTCTTCCATCAACGAAGACACCGGCGTTGTGACCATCCCTTACAATGCCGAGGAGATCCCTGACGTGCGGGTAACTGCCACGGTTTGGACAAAGGATGTGGAGGACCTCGAGAGCAGCTTCGCGGCCACGGACGTCACCGGCGATATTACCTTCGCTGTGGTTCGGGACAGCACGGCCCTGGCTAAGATCGAGATCGTGGAGAGCGGTTTCCCTGAGGAAAGCGGCACGATCTCTCTGCGCTATCTGAATAAATTCGGCGACACCATGGATAAGCCTGCCGGCGCGACCTTCAGCTGGTATTCTGCCGATATTCAAGCGGCTACCGTGACGGCGGCGTCCAGCACCTCGGATACGGCAACGGTGACCTTCCTGGACGGCAATACCTCGGCCACCGTCCGGGTCAACATGACGCTGCCGGACTCTTCAACAAAGGGTACCGAGAAAGTGATCGTTCGCGGGACAGCCCGGTATCTCAAGGAGATCGTGGTCTCTGCCGGTACGGCCGGCGGTGTTACCGTCCCTGACCAGAGTGATCTGGATGCCACCGCCAGCAAGCAGTTTGTGGCAACGGCATACGATCAGTATGGCGCTGTGATCCCGGATGCCAAGCTGGTCTGGTCGCTCAGTGACGTGGTGGACGGCATCACGGTGTCCGACACCGGTACCCTCACGGTGCAGGCTCTGGCGCCGACCATGACCATTACCGTCTATGCTTCTGACAGCGAGAGCAGTGTCTTTGGCTCCGCCACTGTGGATATCATGCGCAATACACCGGTATACACCAGCCTGGAGATCCGGCAGAAGTACTTGACCAACGGCCAGACCATGGCGCTGGAACCTGTGTGGCTGGACCAGTACGGTGCGGAGATGTCCAACCGCGGCTCTGTGCACTGGACGCTGGAGGACTTTGACGGTTATGAGACCAAGCTCCTGGCCTGGAATGAAGGCAACATGCTGTCGGATCATACCTCTGAGGGCTATAAGGCTTATGAGGCGGCAACGGCTGCCGGCGTTGCGAATGACTATTCCGCTTTGCTCAACCCTCTGGATCCCATCACCACCTGGGTGAAGATCACGGCTTCCTGCCGTGGCAAGTCTGTCACCACGGTGCTCACCCGCGGCGGTACTGAGCGCGTGGAGAGGCTGGAGATCACCCGGACGGCTTCCGGCACCGCCGGCAGTTCCGGAGCGGTAACGGTACCTGTTTCCGGGGCCGAGACCGCCACCTATCAGGTGACAGCCTACAATCAGTATGGGGACGTTTACACCGGTACCCCGGATCTGACCTGGGAACTGACCAGCGCGGCCGGCGGCGTCTCCATCGCGGCGGATGACAGCACCGGAGCGACAGCCACTGTGCGGGTCACGCCCACTGCGGTGAATGAGAACGTCCATATTCGCGTCCGTGAGAATGTCTCCGGCAAGTACGACTCCACCACATTGGTGGTCAAGCGCAGCGTGCCGGATGTGACTCAGATGACCGTTACGGTCAAGAATGACTACCTGCCGGGTACTCAGTCCAGCTTCCCGTTGACTGCAGTGGTGCTGGATCAGTACGGCGAAGAGGTCAACGGATATGATTCCGAGACCTGGACTGTAGTGAACCAGGTAGACCGAGACAACAATTCCTTTACGGGGTCCACTTTGCATTACGACAGCACGCGCGCGGAGAATAACCCGCTGGAGGTGCAGGTCAGTGTCAAAGTGGGAGGTAGAACGCTGACCTCTCCTGCGAAGGGCTTGATCGTTACCTCTGCGGATACTGTTGCTGAGCTGCGGGAGATCAAGGTCGTCCGTTCCGATACCGGGTACGGAACGATCTACATCCCCTATGACGCCAATAACGCTACCGCTGCCTTTACCGCAGTGGGGTACGACCAGTTCCTGCGGGAAGTGACCAACTTTAAGGTCAAGTGGGAGCTCAAGGGCGCTCCGGCCGGTGTTTCCGTGCGCGATGTGGACGGCCTGGAGAATACCCTGACCGTCACTTCGCTGGCTGGGCCTGCTACCATCCAGGTAGTGGCAACGGAAGTCAACGAGAATAAGACCAGTGATTTGGCCACCGGCCGTGTGGACCAGGTGCTGGATCGGTCTCCCAGTGAGCTGACTACCATCCGTGTGCGGGAGAGCTCTCTCCCCTATGGGACCAAGACGGCCCAGCTGCATGCGGACTTCTACGATCAGTACGGTTCCACCTATAACTATAAGGGCGCAGACCTGTCCTGGCATATCATGAGCACGGACCCGGCCAAACTGCTGGCCTCCATGAGCATCGACGATAACGGCTTCCTCACACTGGCGGAAGGCGTCAATGTGGTGAACGTCCGTGTGTCCATCAACGGTAAGTCCTCTCTGACCCGGGCCATCACCATCAGCGGAACACCGCATACCGAGAGCGTGACTGTTTCCCGGGCAGATTCCACTTCCAACAACGATACCGTGATCAATGTGCCGCCCTATACGGGGGAGCTGCCCGGCAAGAGCACCTTCCAGTTGGCAGCTCAGGCGTATGATCAGTATGGTGCGGAAGCGGCCGGAGACTTTGTCTGGCGGCTGGAAAACGCCCCCAGCGGAGTCAGCATCAGCAGCACTGGTCTGCTGACGGTGACCAGCAACGCCCCCGAGCAGTCCAAGGTTCGGGTGGTGGCTACAGATCTGCTGTCTACGGTGGAAGGCGAGTTCGTCTTCGACCTGGTCCACGGCGACCCCAAGCCCAACCGGGTCAATATCAAGGAAGACCGTGTCCAGAAGGGCTCTGTCAGCACGGACACTCCTCTGACAGCTCAGCTGCTGGATCAGTTCGGCGAGTCCATGAGCTATTCTGACCGGCCTGTTTGGAGCTTGCAGGAAGCAGTGGAGGGCATCACCATCTCTGAGAGCGGTGTAGTCACCGTCCTGCCCTTGACTGTTGCGACGGCGGTAACTGTGAACCTGAGCATTGGGTCCCGGCAGACCTCCAAGACCCTGGAGGTCAGCGGACCGCCTCACCTGGACCATATCGAAGTGACCGGTCCCTCTTCCATCACCATGCCCTTTGGCATCACACCTCCCGTTACCGGTTATTCCGCAGTGGCGTATGACCAGTACGGCAAGGAATTCACGGCGGCAATGCTGTGGAGCATCGAGGGCGCTCCGGAAGGGGTCACCCTGACCGAGGAAGGCAAGCTGATCCTGGAGGAAGGCACAAAGGCGTGCAGCAATATCAAGATCAAAGCGACGTCGGTGGCTGACTCTACCATCTTTGACGAGGTGCTGGTGAGCATCGTCTATCCTGCCGGTCAGCTGTACCGTGTAGAGATCCAGGAGACCGGTGTGCCGCACGGCGTGACCGGCGAGACCTTCACGGTGACGCCTCGCTTCTACGATCAGTATGATCGGGAGATCGACTATACCGGCGGACTGACTTGGTCCGTCATCAGCTCGGAGCCTGAGAGCAGCGTTTCTGTGGGCTCCTCCACCGGCGTGTTCATGTTCCTGCGGGACATCGTCACGGAAGTGACCGTCAAGCTGGATACCGGCCGGACCAACCTGAGCGGGGATGCTATCCTTGTGGAGAAGACCCTGCCGGTAAGCAGCGAGACTCCTCGCGCTGATAAAGTGGTGGTCACGCGTCTGAGCGACGCCGGTGACGTGGTTGTTCCCCAGCAGGGAGACCATGTGGTCGTCCGGTTTGACGCCAAGGTGTACGACCAGTTCAATAAAGATTTTGTTGGAAACATCATCTGGTCTGTCAGCGACGCTACCGGCGTGTCCATCAGTTCCGGCGGCGTGGTCACTGTAGACAGTACCGCCCAAAGCGGCACGGTGGAAGTCCTGGCCACGGATACCCTCAGCGGCAAAAAGAGCTCTGAGCTGGTCACCATTCGTCGGGAGGACGAGGTTCTGACGTCTATTGAGGTCATTACCTCCAAGGTGCCCAGCAACCGTATCGTGAAGCTGCTGGCCAAGTACCTGAACCAGTACGGCGAGCCCATGAGTACCGCAGTGACGCCCATCTGGAGCCTGCTGGAGCAGAGCAGCCTCCACAGCGGCACCAAGCTGGTGGGCGACCAGCTGACCCTGGATGAATCGGATAGCAGCGCCATCGTCATGGCGTCGGTGGGCAGTGTGGCTTCTCAGCCCAAGACGCTGACCTATGATGAGAACCTGGGAGCTGACGATGTTACCGACTTCCTGTTCAACGGGAACGAAACCCTCAAGGTGCCGGTGGCTGCGGAGAGCGGCCAGCCGAAGAACACCGTCAGCGGGACCTATAAGCTTCAGATCTTTAACGCCTCCGGAGCGGACGTATCTTCTGCGGAGGGCAGCAAGGTCGCTTATACCTGGACTCCCTCGACCCTTCCCACCGGTGTGTCGGTGACGGAGGATCAGACGAACCATCAGGTGACTGTCTCGGTGAGCGAAGGCGCTATCAGCGGCACACTGCCCACTGCAGTTACCCTGACGGCTACTTACACCTATGCTGACAGTACGGTTGAGACGCCTCATACCAAGGTTGTGACCAAGACAGTATCGATCATCCGGGATACGGCGATCCTCCAGGAGATCCGCATCGAGCCTCTTGGCCGAAACGGCGTCATCTCCCTGAAAAACAAGATTGCCTCCGACGCCACGGAAACGCAGCTGTCTGCCCGGTTCTGGGATCAGTACGGCCAGGAGATGAAGTACTCCGGGAAGCTGACCTGGGAGCTGTTGGATGAAAACGAGGAGCCGATCGCCTTCGAGGCCAGCGGTCTGGCTCGCACGGCAGATGGAAAGGTCACCCTGGCTCAGGATGGCCTGGTATCCGTGTACTCCGGTGCCAAGACGTTCCGGGTGCGGGTATCTGCAGACGGCACGGCGATCAAGTCTGAGATCAAGGTGTTCGAGATTGGTGAAAAGCGGATGCTGGACAGCATCGTTGTCACGCCTATCCCGGAGCAGGAGACCGGCTTTGCGGTGACGATCCCCGCCTATGTGGACGGCAAGCCTGGCACGCCGACGCAGGTCCAGTTCGTGGCCACGGCGTATGACCAGTATGGCTTCCCCATGACGTTGGAGGGAGACTTCATCTGGAAGCAGATCACCAGCGTGTCCGGGGTGTCGGTGAACTCCAGCGGCCAGGTCCTGGTGGGCAGCGATACTGCAGCCGGCAAGACTGTGGAGATTCGCGCCAGTGACAGCACCGGTTTCGTCTACGGCTCTTCTACCTTCGTCACGGCCTATGACCCCGCGGCGAATGTGAGCGAAGTGAGCAGTGTACGGGTGGATACCCGTACTGTGCCGGCGGGAGAAGGCTCGTTCAAGCCGGTGTTCACCGCTTTGAATGACTATAACCGCAAGGTTGAGGATCTGGATAGTTACAATGTAAGCTGGAAGGTGCTGGAGTACAGCAAGAGCGGCGTCGTGACAGTTCCCCAGACGGCGGGAGCCGGCGAGGCGTACTTCCCCACGGAGACCAATACCGATACGCTGTTCTATGCGAATACTTTGGCCCAGAATGATACCATTACCGTTCGTGTTACCCTGACGAAAAAAGACGACCCCGATGCTCTGGCCATCAGCTCGGTGCCTACGGTGATCCGTTTGGGCGGCACTCCGGTGATCAACCGGGTGGTGGTTGTACCGGAGAGCAAGACTCCGGACGATACCTCCATTCTTCTGGAGGACGATGGCATCACGGTAACGGCCCCGCCCGAGACAGATGGTGCTGCCAACCGGGAAGTTATCCTGCGGGTTGACCTGTATGACCAGTATGATCGGGACTACGTGACCGGCAATTCGGAGAGCAAGCTGGCGGCTATCTCCAATATGGCCTATGACTGGACTATTACCGGCAACACCAATAAGGTGACGCTGACCATGGCCAGCAGTGAGGATACGGCCAGACGGCGGATGAAGCTGACAGTAAATCCGGGTGCTTCGGAAAACCGCAACATCAATATCACCGCGCGGCTGACCAAGCGAGGCACGACGCCAAAGGTGCTGGCGGATCTGACCTCCACCACCAAGGTGACCGTGCGCCATGAGGACCGCAGGCTTGCCGGGATCAAGATCCGGGAGCATGCTCTGCCGGCTCTGCCCTTCAGTGCCAAGCAGCTGCATCTGATCTACTACGACCAGTACGGCGAGACTATGGGCGTGCCCTCTTCGGAGAGCAGCTACAAGTATAAATGGGAGATCACCCAGGGCGAGAATAAGGTTTATCCTGAGAGATCCGTCCAGGTCACGGACGACGAGAACGGCATCCTGACCCTGAACGGAACGCAGGAGTATGTCTATATGGATGTGGCCTATGGTCCCGAAAATCCCGATGGATCCATCAGCGGCGATATCCGGGAGACGAACCACTATATCGAGTTCACCAATGTGGAGACTCCCTATGTCATGGACTGGCTGACCAAGGGCCAGAGCCCGGTGGAGGTCCCTGTTCCGGAGAATGGCGTCTCCGGGCTCAACCAGGTCTCGTATGCCGTCTCCGTGACCAACAACTACGGCAGCGACATGGATGTGAACGTCACCTGGACCATGGAGCCCACCAATGTGAAGGGCGTCTCCCTGGCGGCCCAGGGAACGGCTGCGGCTTTGTTGGTGACCAGCGAGGCGCTGGACGGCCAACAGGTGACTATCACAGCAACTGAGGCCAACACCGGTTTGACCAAATCGGATACCGTGGTGCTGCAGCGGAGGAGCTCTGTGCTCACCACCGTGCGCGTCAAGGACACTCAGGTGCCCGCCAAAAGCCGGAACTATCAGCTCCAGCTGGAGTATCTGGATCAGTACGGGACGCCCTTTGACTACCAGTATAAGGTCGCGCCCATTTGGACGCTGGAGGAGAGCCAGTCCCAGTACACCACCTTGTCGGACAGCGGCGTGCTGAACATGGCTCAGCGCGAGCAGGAGATCAAGGTCCACGTGATCGTGGACGGCCTGGAGTCTGAGTCTCAGACGATCACTGCGGGTGAAGCACCTGCGTTGAACTCCATCGTCATCGAAGGCAATACCGAAGTGGCGGTCCAGGGTCCCATTGTGGGCAGCAGCTCCAGATTCGTGCCGACAGAGGAGGAAGCGGCCACCTATACCGTGACCGGCTACAGCCAGTACGAGCGCCCCTTCTCCCTCAGCGGCGTCACCCTGAACTGGGCCGCCCAGAGCGTGCTGATCCCGGAGGGGCTGACGATTACGCCTGAGCAGAGCGATCCCACTCGGGCGAAGCTGCAGCTGCCGGAGAACACCAACGCCGGCGCCACAGTGACGCTGACGGTTTCCACGGACCAGATCGATCTGGAGGAGAACCCCATTGCAGCCGAGTATACGGTCAAGACCATCTACAAGGATCCCGTCCCCACCACTCTGTCCATTAAGGAAAACGGCTTCCCCCAGAGCACGGGCGGCCAACTGACCTTGATCTACAAGGACCAGTACGGTCGGATCATGGATCCTCCCGAGGGTGTAGGGCTGGATTATTCGACGACAGAGACCGAAGCGACCTACGTATCTTCTGACGGTCGGGTGAACTTTGGATCGGAAGAAGCGGGAACCCTGCAGAGTGAGCTTCACGTGACTGCTGTTGCCACCTATTATGTGGTGGAAAACAGCGTCGTGACGCCCAAGACCCTGACGTGCGCAGATCACCTGATCAAGGCCTCCGGCGAGCCGGAGCCCAAGAAGGTCCAGGTGACCCGCAGCGACGGCAATGCGGATTCCCAGCCCATCACCGTGCCCCTGACCACGCCGGTGCACTTTGGCCTGCTGGCGGAGACACTGGATCAGAACAACGCCACCTACGTGTACGAGACCGGCCAGGAGACCTATCATTGGTCTCTGGTGCAGGTGGAAGGCAGCGCGGTCTCCGCCACGGATAAGTCCGTGATGATCCCCGATCCCACCAGCGGGACCCTGCTGATCACCGCTCAGGCTCAGTCCGGGCAGATCACGGTCAAGGCCATCGGCGACCGGTCCAACAAGACCGGCACTATCACCCTGACCCTGGCCCGGGATGAGGCGGCGGATACCACCATCGAAGTGCCCAATAAGATCCATATCGTCAACAGCCAGTACCAGATCGGCGGGGCAGCTATCCCGCTGGAGCTGGAATACCTGGATAGTGACGATGAACCTATGGCAGCCCCGGATGACGCTGTGGTCACCTGGTCTATCGTAGAGCCTGCGACGGAGGAAGCACGCACCGAGAAGGGCGTCAGCCTCTCCGGCTCCTCTCTGACCTGCGGCACCGCCAAGACCGTGACGGTAAGTGTCACCGTGACAGCCTCCGATCCCAATGATCTTTCTCAGACCCTGCGGTATCAGGATCGGGCTGTGCTGACCGGTCTGTCCAGCGAGAACGGCGGTGAGCCTGAGTTTACCAGCCTGGAACTGAGCCTGGCACCCGTGGAGGTAGAGATCCCTGTTGAGGGAGAAGCTGCCGAGACCATCACAGCCACCGCCGTGATGAAGGATCAGTTCCGCAATGTTTGGGATGCGACCCTCCATGCGGCCGACGCCGCCGGGCTGGTTTACTCCCTGAACAGCGTCAATACCGCCGGCCTGAAGATCGACCAGCAGACCGGTGTGGTCACCGTGTCCTCCAGCGCCTCTGCCGGCAAAGTAACGGTCAAGGTCGCCAATAAGAGCGGCACCATTTCCGACACCGCAGAGCTGACCCTGACCAAGACGGCTGCCCGTTTCCTGAAGACGGTGCAGTTCAGCCTGACCAAACCGACGGCGGCTACTGCCGATGAAGCCGAGGAGAACAAAGTCTATCTGCTGCCTGCTTCCGCGGCAACGGATGGCGTTGCCATTGGCGTCACCTACCTGGATCAGTACGGCCAGGAGATGGAGGAGCCCTCCAGCATCACGTGGACCGTGCGGAAGGAAAATGGCGATGACATCGAGGGAAACACGGTGAGCATTACCCTGGATAACAAGATAAAGATCACGGATTCTGCAGTCTACCTGGTTACGCTGACTGCTACCGATGACACGTTCTCGGAGAAGACGGCTACCCGTTCGGTGAAGGTGAAGGTTGCAACCACAGAGGATACCGGCGGCGAGGACATCACGCCTTATGTGAAGACGGTGCAGGTCTGCCGCAATGATGCTTCCGGCGATATCCAGGTGCCTCTGACCGGCGCTACCGCGTACGCGACCTTCGAGGCGACTGTGCTGGATCAGTACGGTACGGAAATGACGGGACAGTCTGTCCAGTGGCGTCTGCCGGACAGTCTGGAAGGGCTCTCTATCGATCCCAGCTCCGGACGTCTGACCGTGGATAACCGTGCCCCCAATAAGGCCGGTGTTCGTATCATGGCGGTAGCCGGAAACGGGACCATCGGTACCACTACCGTGAACCTGGTGCGGGAGAAGGCGGTGCTGACACGAGTGGAGATCTCTCCCATCCAGTACCGTTTTGCCCCGGATAACCGGATCACGACCCTGCGGACCGTCTGCTATGACCAGTATGACAGTCTGATGGACGATCCCGGTGTGGATTTCTGGGATAAGATCACCTCCACGCCGCAGAGCACGGCCTCTCAGGTCGCTGTGGAGCTGGATAAGATCGACGGTACGCTGGAGCCCAAGATCAATAACCTGGAGACCGTGGAAGTTCAGGTCTATGTGCTGGACCCCAGGTACAACGACCCCACCAACAAAGAGACCTATCCCCAGGATATCACCAAGGTGCTGGGTACCTCTGCGCGCACCGTGCTGACGGTGGGTAACGAGCCTGTGCTGTCCAGCCTGAATATCACGGCGGAAAACAGCTATGTGGATGTTCCCGATAAGGTCAACAGCGGCACCAGCGCCGCCCCGGTCATCGTCAACGGGACTGCTACGCTGACGCTGTCGGTGGAACCGCTGGATCAGTACAACAATACCTATTATTCGGATGAGGCCAACCAGACCGTGTTTGCCGGTCCCTATACCTGGTCGGTGAACACCGCGGTGGTGCCGGAGGGCAGTGTGACCGTGGCCGCGGTGCCTGCTGATCCCGGTGATCCCAGCACCTGGAACAAGGCCATCGTCACCGTCACGTCAGAGGCGCCGCAGCTCAGCGAGATCGAGATCAAGGCTGTTTCTGAGGACGGTGCGGAAGGCGTAGTGACCTTTGCTACCTATCGCAAGAATCCTGATACCGCCAAGGCCTATCTGACCATTGCGGGAGACGGCTCTACGCTCAAGCCGTTGGCTTCCCAGCAGCTCCAGGCCCAGTACCTGGATCAGTACGGCGATCCGGTGGATCTGGCGCTAGTCAGTCCTACCTGGCGTCTGGCTGCGGTGAGCTATCCCAATGGCTGGAAGCCGGAGACGGACGATGCTGCCCCGCTGAAGATCAATGCTTCGACCGGTGAGCTTACCCTGAGTGAAGAGGGCAGGAATAACGCGGCCTATCGACCCACGCAGTTCAACGTGAGCCTGTTCGATACCCGCAGCGGCACGGATATCCGTTACGCGACCAACGTCACCTTCAATATGGCCGGCAGTACGGATCCCGTAGTCTCCTCCCTGAAGCTGGTGAAGAATCCTGCGGACGAGGAAGGCCAGCAGACCAAGGTGGCTGTGCCCGAGCCCGGGGAAGTGGATACGATTTTCAGCTACTCCGTGGAGTACTACGATCAGTTCAAGGAACTGTATGTAGACCCCGGTACAAGAGGGAATGCCCCAGCCAACGCGGATGTGAGCTGGTCCATTGAGGGCGAGCATCAGGGCATCTCTATCGACCGCAACGGTAAGATCACCGTGGACAGCACTGCCAGCGGCGACGTCAAGTACACCGTGGTGGCCGTGGAGAATAACTCCAATGCCCGTGGTACGGCGACCTTTACTACGGCCCGGAAGTCCTCTGCGGTGAGCACCATCGAGATCCGCGAGGTGGCGATCCCTGCCGGGAACAGCTACACGATGAGCATGCCCAAGTATCTGGATCAGTACGGGACGGAGATGATCAACAAGTCCGCCGCCCCTGTGTGGACACTGGTCAGCGCCGAGCCCGCGGACAGCGCTTCCATCGACAGTGTGTCCGGTGAGCTGAAGCTCAACCAGAACTACCGTGCCACTACCAGCGTGACTCTCCGGGTGTCGGATGACGCTCTGGAGGATACCCGCACGCTGCCGGTTGGCCGTGCTCCCTATATCCACGCTGTTACCGTGCAGCGTCAGCAGCCTGTCAATACCGCGGATATCACCGCCGCGGCCCTGACCGGTGTGATCCGCTATGCCACATATAAGGCGACGGCTGTGGATCAGTACGGAGATCCCTGGTATCTCTCTGCCAGCGACTTGGTGTGGGTGCTCAACGGCATCGGCACCGGCGTGTCCGTGGAGAAGACCGAGATGATCACGGAAGAGGTCCCGGATGGGGACGGAGGGACCGTTATCCGCAACGTGGGCGTTTTGGCCACCGTAGCGGTCGCCCCCGGCGCCGAAGAGGCCACCGGCATCAAGGTCACCGCTACTGCGCCGGCCACGAAGGCCAGTGGATATGACCTGCTCAACGTCCGTCGAGAGACCCGTACCGCCACCTCGATACAGATCTTCAACACCTCGCTGCCTGCTGTGGAGAATGGCCAGACCGAGCGTTCCGTGAAGCTGTCCGCCGCCGTGCTGGATCAGTTCGGTGAGGAGATGCTGGGCCGGACCATCGACTGGACCGCCTCCAAGACCGGAGCCGGAACCGCAACGGTCACGGATCCGGATACCCTGACCTACACTGCTGATGCCGGTGTTATCACCGTGACGGCTACCGACCATGAGACCGGCAAGAGCGCGTCTGTCGACCTGGAGATCAAGGATCTGGGGGCCCTGACGGCGGCTGAGGTCCGTGTGCAGCGGATCACCGGCCAGGCCGTGATGGCTGTGCCCACCGGGGAGAATAAGTCCACCCTGAATTTCAAGGCGACAGTGTACGATCAGCACGGTGCCGAAATGACCACCCCTGCTGAACTGGCATGGGCTGTGGTCGGCGAGCCGGCTGGCATTACGGTTGCCAAGCTGGTGCAGGATGCCGCGACGATCCACGGGACCGGCGTAGTGACCCTGACTTCGGCGGCTCCTGTACAGGGCGCCGTGACCATCCGGGCTACCGTTGGGACCGTCTACGGAGAGGATACTTTCGGTACCAGCAAGGAGAACAGTATCCTGTCCGGCATTCGTGTCCAGCAGAACTACGTGCGGCCCGGCGAGACCTCTTACCTGACCGCGGAGTATACGGACCAGTACGGCCAGGAGATGACCTATCTCGACGAGTTGACCTGGGATTACATCTCGGCGACGGATTTCTCAGCCAAGATCAATATGCTGGCAGGCACCAATCAGCTGACGGTGGATCCCATTGCCAAGAAGGAATGGAAGACCGTGGCCGGACCGAGTAATGACGATATCGAAGAGGTTGACACCCTGGAGGACGAAAACCTGCCCAAGATCAAGGTGCGGGTCACCGCGGCCAACGGCGTCACGGCGGATAAGGAACTGAAGATCCGGCAGATCATGTCCGCGAATCCTGCTAAGCCGGATGACCCCGTGGAGCCTGTGGTAGATGAGCATGCCCATGACGTCGCGATCATCCAGGTCAGCCAGGAAGGCGGCGCCGCAGCGGTCATCATCCCGGTTGGCGGCAGAACCCCTGTGGAGTATACCTATAAGGCTCTGGATGCCGATAACAACGATGTGACCGAAAAGGTCGTTCCTGCCTGGACCCTGGAAGGCGACCCGGCGGATGTGTCCTCCAGCGGAAACGGCGCCTTTACAGTGGGCAGCTCTGCCAGAGAAGGCACCTACCATGTGGTGGTCACCGATAAGAACACCAACGTGAAGGGACAGGGCGACCTGAAGCTGGAGTATGCTAGCGCGGAGATCCAGTCCATCCAGATCAGTCCCTCGGCACTGGATCCGTCGAAGAATACCGTGACGCTGTCTGCAGAGGCTATCGACCAGTACGGCCGCGTCATGACCGGATTGGCGGCTCCTGTGTTCCGGGTGATCCCCGGTTCCGAGACGGGCAGCACCGGCGCGGTGTCGGTCGACGGCAGTACGCTGACGTATACCGGAGCGACTACAAGCGTGACTGTGGAGGCCCGCATGGGCAGCAAGACCGCGACCCAGACGCTGGCCAAGGGCGCTGATCCCCGGATCGATAGCATCGAGCTGGCGGCCAGCGTGAGCAAGGTTACTGCTCCGAAGACGGGTGAGGGTTCTGTGACCGTGACCATCACTCCCACGGTGAAGGATCAGTACAAGAACACCTTGAGCGCGCCCTATGCCAACACCTACTACTCTGTTACCGGTGACAGCGAGAAGATCGTGTTCACCGCCAGCATGTATACCATGTCCCTGGCAAACGCCAAGGCGGCCGGGATCGTGGACGACAGTGTTTCTTCTCCCGACCCTGTAGAAATCACTGCCAAGCAGTACAGTGACCTGAGCGATGAGAGCAAGGCAAAGGTGACGGTCACCCTGCCGACCCTGACTATTCTGCCCGGCGCGGAGGCTTCCGATGTAGTGATCAGCCTGACCCAGGCGGATCCTCGCGTCAGCGGGAGCGTTACCGTGCAGGTGCTGGAGCCGGCGCCCGATATGACCTCCGCTACGGCCACCATCTCTCCCACTGCGGTGGATGAGACCAACCAGGGCACCTTGCGGCTGATCGTAAAGGATTCTACCGGCAAGGAAGTCAAGGACCTGACCGGCGCCACCTACAGCTGGAGCATCCAGTATAAGGCCGGCGACGAGAACAGTGGCGCCGCTGTGACCGGCACCGAGGCTACGCAGGCCATCGATCTGACCGGCGACGGCATCACCAAGGCAGTGGTCAGCGCCAGCGTCACACCCAACGGCGGGACCGCTATTACCGCTGCGCCTGTGACCATCAATGCCGTGGATCCGAACAACCCGGAGGACGTTGCCAGAGCGAAGGAGCTTAGCGAGACCGTGGATAAGGTCACCGTGACCTACAACGGCGCGGCTGAGAAGGATCTTGTCATCCTGCCTGCCGAGGAGCAGACCATCCGCTTTGAGGCCGTAGTGACCAATAAGCTGGAGAAGCCCATGACGGACCGCACTGTGACCTGGGCCCTGTCCGGTCAGCCGGAAGGCGTCACCATTGATCGGGAGACCGGGGAAATCACCGTGGCGGCCAATGTGGAGCCCACCCGGGAGATCCACGTCATCGCGGCTGAGACCAAGACCAACGTCAGCAGCTATGCCCTGCTGAATCTCGTCCGCGGCGACTCCTATGTGGATACTATCACCATCGAAACCGAAAAGGTGCAGGATGAGGCGACGACCCAGCTGTCCGCCGTGTTCAGAGACCAGTACGGGGAGATCATGGATGTGCCCTCCAACGTGCTGTGGAGTCTGACCAAGGAAGCCGGCAACGAGACGGTCTCCATCAGCGGCAGCATCCTGGATCTGACCAAGAAGTATGTCCACAGCGAGTCGGGCGGCGATGCAGCGGATAAGATCACCGTGCAGGTAACCAGCGGGACCAAGAGCGCTGTCAAGGAACTGGACGTGGTCCGTAAGCTGCTGCCCAATGGACAGCCCAATCCTGCCTATTCCAAGACCCTGACCACCCTGACCGTCACCCACCTGCATGAGGGTGATGTGATTCTCAATGAAGAGGGCGGCCAGACAAAGGCGACTACTACCCAGTTCGGCTACGTGGCCAAGGACCAGTTTGGCGAGCCCATGAGCGATGTGGAAGTCACCTGGACCCTGACGCCTTCTGTAGCGGATTACACGATCGACGCGATCGGCGAAGTGACCGCCGCTGACGGTGCTGCCGAGGCTACCGTGACGGCTCAGGCCAGCGTCCGGCAGATCCTGACGCCGGCGGTGGACCAGACTCCCGCGGTCTACGGAGAGCCTTTGACCGGCACCGATACGGCGACCTTTAAGCTGGCCCCGGCCCGGCTGACCTCCATGCGGATCCTGTCGGATGAAGTGCCGGCCGCCGCAGTGCAGCTCAATGCCGCCTTCTATGACCAGCGCGGCAATGAGATGACCACTCCGTCGGATGCCATCTGGTCGCTGGACACCCAGACGAACGAAGGCGGCACCGCCGCCACACTGGATCCCGACGGTACCCTGCGCCCCGGGACGGCGACCTCGGTGACAGTTACCCTGCGCGCCGGCTCTCTGAATCCCGTCACGGCAACGATCGCCGTGAACCAGGAGAAGACCGAAGTGGTCGTGGACCATGTGAAGGTCAAGCCGCTGGGTTCTGACAGCGTCGAGCTGCCCTTGGGCGACGACGAAGCGAAAGTGAATTACGTAGCGGAAGTGCTGGATGCCAGCGAGAACCGCCTGATCGGAAAGACCGTGACCTGGCAGGTCGAGGGCCTTCCCACCGGCGTGTCCGTCGACAGCGACGGTGTGGTGACGGTCACCAGCCAGGCCAAGGCGGATACGTACACCATTAAAGCCACAGAGAACACCACCGGTAAGAGCGGGAAGGCGTCCCTGACGGTCACGGCCCAGGAACTGGAATATTCCATCGAGATCCGGAATGTGGAGGTCCTGCCTGTAGGCAGCACCACGCTGGAGGTCGTGTGGAAGGATCAGTACGGGCATGAGGTGGAGGCGCCCAACATGTCCTCCGTTCAGTGGCAGATAGAGGGATACACCCTCCGTGTGGCGGAGGATGGTACCGCTCCCGCCGTGACCACTGCCGGCGTGCTGACCCCCAATGACGCAGATACCATCACCGTGAAGGCTACGCCTATCAACGTGACGGCGGCCGCTGTGGAGAAGACCTTGACGGTGGCCCCTGTGGGCACTGCGGCGTCCTATCATTTGGATATCACCGGTCCCGAGACCATTACCGTAGGCAGCAGCAGTCAGTCCGCAGCTTACAGCGCTACAGTCCGGGATCAGTATAACGGCGTGCCCGGTGTGACGCCCGTCAATGCAGATACCTTCAGCTGGTTCCTGAATAATGAACAGCAGAACAGCTCTACCTCCGCAAGCATCTCCCTGACCTTCTCCGCTGCTTCTGCCGGCGAAAAGGTGGTGCGGGCCGTTTGCGCCGACACCACGATCTTCGGCGAGCTCACCGTGACCGTGGTCAAGGAAGATCCTGTCCTCAAGACGATCACCATCGACACGGCGGAGGATGCCTTGCCCGCCGGTACGACTGCCGGGAACCTGACGCTGGCCGCGACCTTCAAGGACCAGAACGGCAACGTCATGCCGGTGCCGGAGGATGCCGTGTGGCAGGTGGTCAAGGCCACCAGCGATGCGGAGGGCCAGACGGCGATCGCCGCGGACAGCGCCGATCTGCCGGCCTTCAAGACCGTGGCCGACAAGCGCGGCGGTGTGCTGACCTTTACAGGCGTGCCCATGACCATCACGGTCAAGGTGACGGTGGGCTCTGTGTCGTCTGCGGAGCTGACCCTCAAGCGCGACGACAGCTACGATCCAAACAATGAGACTGAAGTAGCCAAGCACGAAGAAGATATGAAGAAGCCGGTAAAGATCCAGGTGATCCGCAACGATAACGGCGGCGTCATCTACGCCCCCGAAGGGGAGAACCAGCCCTACGGCTTCACGGCCACCCTCTATAACTACAAGAATACTGTGGTCCAGCCGGAGGCTGGCAAGCCAATCTCCTGGAGCACGGTTCCCAGCTTCTACGCCGGCACCAGCCTGAGCTCCAACGGCGTGCTCACCGTCTCCGACAGCGTGGAGAAGGGCGCCCTCTCCGTGGTAGCCTCTTATGCAGGCTACACCCGTACGACGAAGACAGAGGGCGATGGCCAGGAAGCTGTTACCACCGTGACGTATTCCGATACGACGCTGTCCGGTTCTGTGCCCGTTGAGTTCGCCCGGAAGGACAGCACGGTGCTGGATCATATCCAGCTGGTGGTGACCGGGGCGGACGACGGCATCCTGCAGCTGGGCGTGAAGTACTACGACCGGTATGACGACGAGATGCCCATGCCTGCCGGCCTGGTGCCCGTCTATGAGATCATCGGGCACAAGCTGGTGGCTGACGGCGAGATCGATCCTACGGTGTCTGCCAGCGGCCTGCTGACCTTCAACAGCGCCAGTGAGGTGTCGGTCAAGGTGTCCGTCCAGGATGGCGCCAAGACCCACACCAGCGATGATCTGTTCCGGGTGGAGTCTGCCGTGGCCGATCCCGATCCGTCCATCACGGTCAGCCTGGAGGAGGGTATCATTCCGGTGGTGCTGGATTCCTCCGACGCCAAGACCTTGACCTTCCGGGCCACGGTGCGCAACGTGTCTGCCGCCAACCTGCAGTGGACCATCACCGGCGTGTCCTCGGATGTGACCTACACCGCCAACGGCTACGCCTTGACGGTGACGGTGCCCGCTTCGGCGGAGGCCGGTACGGCTACGGTCACGTGCTATAACAAGAATGTGCCCAAGATCAACGGGTCTACAACCTTTGAGATCCGCAAGCCTGACGCGCAGCCCGAGATCACGGATCCGGAGGATCCCAACAAGCTGGATGAGGAGAAGATCACCATTAAGCCCAATATGATCCCCTCGGATGCCGAGACCGTGACCCTCACGGCCTGGGCGAAGGATCAGCGCGGTGAAGAAGTGCAGTTGGAAGGCGCCACCTTCGCGGTGGCAAGTGACGCGCTGGCAACCTCGGGCGACGTCACCTATACCTCTATGATCATCCCTGTGGAGGCTGTGGAGGATCCCGGTGACGGCACTGGGCTGACTGGTGCGGAGAAGGAAGCTTACGACGCTAAGAAGACTGCGTATGACGCTTATACGGAGTATCTGGCTGCCGTTCAGGCTGAGAAGCAAGCGCTGCTCGATGCTGTGGCAGGCGCCTTCGATCCTGCAAACGGGACGGTTGACCTTACAGATACGATTTCTGTGGATGTGGGTGGTACTGCCACCGAAATGACAGTGGCAGAATACCTCAGCTCCTACGGTGTCACTGCGGCGACCCTGCCTCTGAACGTGACCTACGACGGCAAGACGACCGCTGACCCTGTCGATTTCAGCTTCAACCTGGTGAGCGTGAGCTCCGAGGACCGCAAGCTGACAGAGATCGCTTTGACGGCGGCATTGGTGGATGAGACAGCCGTTCACGACGGAGATACCGTCACTGTGGCCGCCGATGCAGCTTTGACCCTGACCTTGACAGCCAACGGTCTGGATCAGTTCAAGGATGCCATCGCAATTCCCGCCACTGCAGCTTGGGAGCTGATCAACGCCCCTGCCGGAACGACCCTGACGGGGAATCCCGTGACGGCTGGGAACAGTGTAACGGGGTCCGTGGTCCTGCCTGCCAAGGCAGATAAGACTGACGGTACCGAGATCCGGATCAGTGATCCGGCGTCCGGCGTGTCCGCTGTGCTGAAGATCAATGTGGACCATCAGTATCCCTTGGAGGGCCAGCGTCCCGTGAAGGCCGCCATCCAGCAGTCTGCCATCCGGTTGGCAGAGGAGGGCAACACCACGGAGACTCTGACCGCCCTGTTCTACGATCAGTTCGAAGAAGCGATGACCTATAAGCCCGTGTCCGCGGTTTGGACCATTACAGGGGTCCAGGGCGGCGAGCTGGGCAATGTGACCATCACCGGCTCCGGCCTGGTCACCATCACCAACCATGCTGTGACCGGCTTTACTGTGACCTACAAGGCAGACGACCTGGAGCTGGTGACGAAGACCATCTCCGTGTCCAGCTTGCCCAGCAAGGTGACCGTGGTGGAGATCGCCCGGGAGGATGGCTCCAACGGACCTGTGACCATCATGCCGAACAGCCCGGCCAGCGCCGTGTTCAAGGTCACCAAGGTCTGGGATCAGTACGACAAGCCCATGACCGGTGTGAGCCTGCTCTGGGGTCTGGAGAACGCCCCTGTTGGCGTGACCATCAGCGGCACCTCTGAGAGCGCCACGCTGATCGTCCCGGCAAAGTCGCCGGAGGCAGAGAACGTGGTGGTACGCGCCAGAGCGGCCTCCTCCGACGCGGCTGATACCGTGTTGGTCAACCTCCTCCGTGAGACCAGCAAGGTGACAGAGGTCCGCGTCCTGGCGGAAGAGCTGCCCAAGGGCGCTGACAACTTCCAGATCAATCTGGAATATCTCGATCAGTTCGGTGACGTGATGACGCCCAGTGCCGGCGACCTGCCCACCTGGACCGTTGAGGCGGATCCCGCCGATGAGGGCATCTCCATCACAGCGGACGGCAAAGTCACCGTGCCCGCCGAGTATAACGGCAGCGTAACGGTGAAAGCAGCTGTGCCCGGGTTTGACGAGCCCATCAGCAAGACCTTTACTGTCAATTCCGAGACTGGCAAGGCCCTGGATCAGGAGACGGTCGCATCCATCCATCTGACGGCGGATGCCAGCACCGTCACGATCGACCCGAGCGCTGCGAAGACCGTGAAGGTCACGGCTAAGGTGACCGGCAGCTTTGGCAATGATATGACAGATACTGGGGGTGTCAGTGTTGCCTGGACCGGTGCAGAAGACGGCGTACTGACCGTTCCTGCAAAGAGCCAGACCCAGACTTATACGGTATCCGCCACGGCTTCGAAGGACACCGTAACCACACCGGCGGACAGCGTGCAGATCTTTGCCAGCCGTGAGGCTCCTGTGCCCACCACGCTGACCATCAGCACCACTCAGATGGCCAAGGATGATCCCAGCCTGACTGCGGTAGTCGCGGATCAGTATGGCGATCCCATCTCCGGCGCTGAGGTGAAGTGGGAGCTGGTATCCGTGCTGCCCAGTGAACCTGTCCAGGCTGTCGCATCTGTAGGCGAGAACGGCGCGGTCTCTCTGGGGACCGATCCCGTGCCCGAGAGCGTGACGGTCAAGGCTTCTGTGCCCGGATATGAGATCGAGCCTGTTACAAAGCAGATCACCGTGGTGGCCGACGCCGATGCCCAGACGCCTGTGGCAACGGAGCTGACCATCCACCAGCCCTGCATCACCCGGGCCACCCCGGAGGATGAGCCGCACTACGAAGCCATGATCACCAACCAGTTCGGCACTGTGATGACCGGGCTGGAGGATCGGCTGGTCTGGAAGATCGAGCCCTACCTCACCGGTGTGTCTATCGACAACGACGGCAATGTGACCATCCAGGATACCGCAACCAGCGGCACCACCAAGGTTTCTGTGAAGCTCAGCGGCACCACCCTGCAGGACAGCATCGACCTGGAGATCGTGGGCCAGGAGTATGTGCCTGCCTCCGAGAGCACCGAGCTGATGGTGAAGCCCGTGTCTGTCGTGGCCGGCGGGGATCCTGTGACCCTGGCCTGCTACCATGTTGATTCTCTGGGCAGCCTGGCGCCGTTGTCAAACGGAGAAACGGCCTATTACCTGATCACCGGAACGGTGCCTGCGGGCATCACGTTGCCGGAGAATATGATCCGTCAGAGCGCCCTGACAGTTCCTGCGGATATCTCCAAGGAGCTGGAGGCCCTGGAGATCACGGCATTCGCCCAGCGCGGCGGCGTCACCGTCGCCACCGGTGTGGGGCAGATCGAGGTCCTGCCTGTCGGAACCACGGCTGAAGACGATCCTTCCGAGCCGGATTGGATTGTGATCACGCCTTCCAGCAGCAGTGCGCTGGCGGCAAACAATACCATTGAGGTGCCTGTCCGGACGAGTCTGGATACCGTCGGCAAGACGGCTGCCCAGAAGCTGATCCCTGAGGTCTATGACCAGCACCGCAAGAACATCACCGGCGAGACCAGCCTGGTGTGGAGCGTGCAGGACAACGGCCGCGGTGTCTCCGTGGACGAAGAGGGCAACCTGGTGGTGACCAGCGACGCAGCAGCCACCCAGTATGTGATCACCGCCACGGCTCCCAACGGCGTCGTGGGACAGTATACCATGACGACCACCAAGGCCGAGAGCGGCAACTTGACGCTTACCTTCATCAAGGTGGAGGATAACGTCCTGCCTGCCGGCACCACGGCAGGTGATCTGCAGGTCACTTATCTGGATCAGTACGGCGCTCAGCTGAGCTCCGCCCCGACCCTGACCAATGCGACTTATGTCTGGAACCTGGATTCCACCAAGCCGGCTTCCGCTGAGACCAAGGCGGCCATCACCGCCGGTGGTGACACGGATACCGTGACCATCACCATGAATGACTCCAAGGCGGCAACAGCTACCGTGACCCTGGCAGCGGATGAAATCAGCGGATCGCTGACCGCCACCGGCAGCGTCGGCTACCGTTCCGATCCCATCCCGGAGGATGCGGGCGTGTTCTTCAAGCTGGATAACAACAGCGGTACGAACGCCGACCAGATCCGGGTGTACCAGACCGACCCCACAGCGGCGGGCCATCTGGAAAAGGATGATACCATCAACGTGTACTCCTGGGGCACCGGCGAAGACGACTACGTGAAGGTCGGCACCCTGCTGAAGATGGACTACGCGCCGACAGCCACCGGCTTCGTGCTGAAGAAACTGACGGATTACCTGAGCCCCAAGGGCGGCCGCGCGTATATCACCCGGGAGGCCAACGGACTGGAGAGCGAGCCCTATCCGGTGTACGTGGATTATGCTGCGGAGTATCAGGAGTACTTCATGGATTACAAAGTCATGGAGGCGGGCACTCCCGGCTATGACGACGACAACCGCATCGTAGTCCCGGCGTCCGCGACCTGGGATGCTGTACGGGATCAGTACTTCCCCGCCAGCTTTGTGGTGACCGGCAGCGGCGGTACGAAGTTCGAGCTGGGCAAGGACGATTTGTACGAAAAAGTGGGCGATAAATTGGTGCCCATTGATCAATCTTACCTTGACTCGATTTTCTCCGCACGTTATAATGTTCAGAGAGGAGAGACCGACAGCTGGCGTGAGTCCGGAAAGCTGACGGTTACCCTGCCTGATACCATCGCCAACGCCGACGGCGTCGCCCTGGTGGGCCAGCCCGCTGCCGCTAAGAAGTTCACCGCCGAGGTGTACATCAGCGAGGAGCAGGAAGAGCCCGTCCGGCCCGACGATCCTTCGGGTGGCGGAGTAGATATCGCATTGAGTACGTTGCATCTCGGAGCCAATGCCGTGATCGACGATCCTGAGAAGGCGCTTGATGACCTGCTGGTCTACGCAGGTTTGGCTGAACGGAAATTCCCGGATGACGACTCTTCTCAGATTCCCGTGGGCGTTCAGAATGTTGTATCGGTTGCATCTACGGCTTCCGGAGGAACGGTCAATCTGTTGACCAGCGCCGAAGCCAGCTATGAGCGTTACGAAGGAGTAACCTGGCGCCTGCAGGCAAAAGCCGGAGACGGGGAGTGGCGTGATGTAGTCGAACCGGAAGAGATCGACTCTATCCTCCATAACGCCAACTACGTCAAGGCGGATTCTGCCGAGGCCAGTGACACGGACGCCGATGCCAATGGGTACAAACTGAAGAACTGGTTCTTTACCACTGAAGTGAATGATGACGGTGTCTCTAGGACTGCTTCCTTTACCAGGACGGATGGCACTCTCGAACTGCGTATTGCCGCCAACCAGGCTTCTGGCTCCAGCGTTGCATACATCGAGCTTAAGCTGTACAATGTACCTGATCATCCGTTGCAGTTGGTAGCGGGGAACAGTGATTTGTACCATTATGGAGATAAGACGACGGAGATTGATGGTAAGGATTACAGTGAAGTGGCGAGAAACGAATTGAGTAATCAAATCGTCGAGTGGGCAGCCAAGGGACGCGCTGTCAGTCAGGGTAGTTTTATGAACGACTTAGTGTTCTACTATCGAGTTGATTCGTATGAACGAGCGGTTGCTAACCCTGAGATGATAGAGGATGTATCTAGGGCTATCGACACTTTGACGAGCATTGATAAGACACGGACACTTGCCGGGTTAGCCGGAAAAACGGTTCAGGTAAAGGAGCTGGCTGTGGGTGACGATGGATATGGATCAGCGGACGCACAGCTACGAGCAGTAGATGGAGGGAATCATATTGATCCTGCTCCTGACACAGATCGAGACAGCTACTTCGTGATTACTGACACGGCACAAGGCATAACGGGGAGTGTAACGCATGGCGAAGAATACTACCGAGTGGAGTATTACGCAGAAGATGGACTTGGAAGGTATTTGGTGGTGCGTAATGTCAAATTGACGTATCAACCAGGGAATGCCTATTTGGATGCGTCTATCGATGGCGTTGACGGTGGTATTGTGCAGAAGAAAGCGAAGTACTATTCGACTTATGGCATTCTTGACGGGAACGGAGATCCTATTATTTCGCTTGATGACCGAGTAATGAATTTTAACAATGATAGTTCAATCGACGGTGTAGATGTGGGCGAGATATTGCAGCGGGCTAAGAATGCAGACAAAGAATACAGGTTGAGGTTCTAAGGGAATTCTAATGGTAAAAGAGGCCCTCGGGGACACGAGAGTGTCCCCGGGAAGGTCTTGAAAAAACGGAAAGCTGTGAAGCTGGAAGTGAAAAATGGAGGAAACGGTATGAAAACAAAGGGCAGGATGCTAGTATCAATACTGTTGGTAGCAGTGCTGATATTGGGGATGGTACCGCTGAGCGTGTCTGCGGCAACACCGCCTCAGATTACTTATGAAGTTTTCTTTGTTACGCCGAATGAGGCTATCATAGCAAAATTGCTGGACCCCACGACGTATGAGAAAAGCAACATAGACGGCGTAACCCAAGATGGGTTGAACGAGTTTGTTGGTTCGGATATACAGGATAAGGAGGGAATGGATGAGGCCGTAGTGAAAGCTGCGACAGCGTTCACAAAAATAGACAATCCCGAGGTTCCAACTGCAGCGGGGACGCCGGTTTATTTGGCGGTAAAATTTCATGCAGTGGGCGAATGGGATGGTGATGCATTTGATCAGCAGTTATTAACGGATGTATCAACGGCTATGGGTAAAACATTCACAGGTTGGACGCTGGCAGCTGCAAACCTGGAGTTGCCTACGGATAAGTTAGAAGGATATGATCCGTTCAACTCTGGGACGGCGATGGGAGGCTTTTATAACCCCATAGCTAACGGGCCGGACATAACGAAAAAAGTGAGTGGTAGCGTATACTACAGAGCTGCATATGGTGATGAATTCGGTACGCTAAATACAGATGCTGACGCCACTTATGGAGCTATTGGTGAGAGCACAAAGGCTTCTGACAACAGTAAGGTACAGAGACTGACGGTATCGATTACAACATCGGGGTTTGTATATCCTGAGAAGTATACGACATGGGACTACGTGGTGCCGCTGCAAGTAAAAGGAACGGGAGTGGGAGGAACGGATCCCCAAACGGCAACGACGGGGAAGACGGGAGGAACAATTTCTCTAGACTTGACCACGATGAAGGGGACTAGTACGCTAGTAGCGTATGTTACAGATGCAGCACAAGCAGGAACCGGATTTTCTGGGACGGGAAATCAAACAAAGGTGGCAAAAGAACAGGTGGACGCTGGGAAAGTGTCCATGGTTAGTGATCCTTCCGCCGGCCTTAAGTTCGACTTCGCCAACCCTTCTGTTAATCCTACGACTGTCCCGGGTGAGGAGTCCCAGACGACATACTCTGCTGTAGACAACCGCAACCTGCCTTATGTTGCGGCGGAATCAGCTGCAGCTAACGACACTTTGACTATTCCGAATGGGGTAGATGATAATGGAGGAGCTGCCACAGGCTTCTACTTTGGGGATACTGTTGTTGTCTATAAAAAGAACCTTGATGGGTCCTATGCCGAATTGGGCAGGAGTTTGCTCTCTGCAGAAAATGCTGTTGCACAAAATGGCGCAGAGTTAGGCGGCGCCCCAACGGTGACATTACTAACAGAAGATGCAGACTTGGCGGCTGATTGCGCCTCTGCGATCTCAGCATTGAATCCGACCAAAGCTGATGGTTATACCTTCCGACTGGTAGCCTCCGGGAAGACAGACAACAAGTTCGGTCTGCTCAAGGGCCAGATTGCGGAGGGTGAGATCTTCTACATCGGCCGCATGGGCCCTGGAGACGGGCGTGGGATCAGTTCTTACAAGGTCCCGGTGAAGATGGGCGCCAAGACGACCACGGCGGCGGACTATATCGAATATGATGAGGATGTTGCTCTTCTCTCCAGCGGCGCTGGAAGCCAGGCTACACCTATTGTGGTGGAGTATGGCAGCAATATCAGCGATATGCTGGCGTCTGTTGAGACGACGCTGACCTCTCTTGGTACTGGTTCCGAGGTTCGCGGAATGGATGATGCACTGACCGTTGCTACTACAGATGGCAACACGGCCACCGCTTCGCTGAAGTACAAATGGGGCAAGGCTACCCTCCAGGCCGCCCTGTATGACGGCAGCGACAATGGCTACGTGCAGGCCGTGAAGAAGAATGCCAGTGCGATCCAGGTGGTGGACGCTAACGGGAAATTCATTCGCTATGGGACCTTTGCTATCAAGAACCCCTTTGCCGAAACGGAGAGCGTAAAAAATCCCACTGACACGACGGATCCCACCAATTATCCTGCTCCGCATGGAGCTGTGATCTATGTGAAAGTCAAGCCCAAGGAGGAAGACTTTGTCCTCTATAAGACTCCTTCCCTGACGGGTATGCGTTTGGCCGGCGACACCAAGGCCAATGTGAAGGCTGGAGACAAGGTTGAGTTCAGCCTCACTAATGATTTCACCACTGGACTGAATGCGACTTTTGATATTACCAGTGAGAACAAAAACAATACTGCGATGATCCCCACGGTGAGTTCTGATTCCACGCTGAGCACAGCATGGGGCAATGTCATTGCGGGGACAACAAAGGTTTACATTCGCTATTATGACGGTGAACTGGAGTCCTACAGCGATTCTGTTGCCGTGACTGTTGTTGACGGGAACACTGCACAGGTCAGCGGCGATATCCACCTTAGTGCGGATATGGCTACCACCGAGACCTGGGACGACCTGTTGGATCGTCTGACTGATGACGTCACCTTCCAGGTATCCGGTCCGGCGGATGCGGCCGGCAACCTGCCCCTGACTACCGTGACCCTGACGCCTGCGCAGTTTAAGGCTTGGGCGGAGACCTCCAATAAGAGTATCAGTGGGCTGGCTGTTTATGCGATGTCCAATGGCTCACCCACAGGCGAAGCGACAGAAGCAACGCTGAAAGCATTGAATAATGATCCTTCTGAGAAGACCGGCGGTTCCAGCTACTCTGTGCAGATGAAACTGCCCGCAGCCAGCCAGATTCCCTCAGTTGCTGCAACATTGCCGGATGATATCAAAGAATTTACCAATCCCACGGAGGCAAAGGTCTACTTTACGGTAACGGCACTGAAGAGCGTGGCGATCAAGCCCGGCCCGGATCCGGAGAATTATCCTCTGGTTAAAGTGGTGGAAAACAAGCCTCTGGGCGTGAAGGACACCTTGGAGATCTGGACTACCGGTACGGAGCTGGCTACAGCCCTTTCCACGGAGGGTGTCAAGGACACGTTGCGTATCTCCCTCTACGATACCAGCGACGGCACCTATAAGCTGCTGGGTGTGGCTGAGAATAGTGATATCACCAAAACTCCGAGAATGGAGACGAAGACCATCAATTCTGAAGATGTCACTTTCTCCGTATATACCATTAAGGTTGACCAAACCGCTCGTTCCAAGGATCAGGAGTTTGAGCTGTTTATCGACCCCTGCTTCCCTGAGTGGACAAGCCTTTCCCAGGGCAAGTTCAAGGTCGGCCTGACCGAGGAATACACGGCCTTTGAGGTCAGCGAGTTTGATCCCGACTCTGTGGAGGTCGCTGTGGATGACCTGCCTGCCACAGGGGCCGTTGGGAGTACGGCTGTTTCCGCGCGGGTCAAGCAGTACTTTGTGAATAATGCGGCGTCCTACACGGTGCCTCAGATCACCTATGGCTGGCTGAAGAGAGATTCCAGTGACAGCACGAAACTGGTGAGAGATACTGCCACCGAGAAGAAAGGGGCACTGCCTGGTGTTACCCTTGCGGACGCTGCTTGGACGATTAGCGAGGAGCAGGCTCTGCCGTCCGGTAGCCCGACGACCGGCGAGTATCATCTGGCGGTTAGCGCGTTGGAGTATGCTAAGCTATATGATGTAAGCGGCACGGTCACGCAGGCTGATGAAGCTCCCTCCAATTCTGTGAAGATCAATGTCGACAATCCGAATGTCAGCTACGAAGGGTCTACGACAGTTGCCAAGTCTGACTTCACGGAGACGGTGAAGATCACTGGCGCCAAATACACCGGCGATGTAACAACTGATCCTGAAAATCCGGGGTCAGATGCGTGGGGCGTGGTCATCTCCACCCAGCCGACAGTTGTCAACAATCCCTATCCTCTGCATGATCAGTTGACGATCAAGGGCAACGAGCCTTTGGCTAACGATTTGGTACTACACGTATACAAGGGTGTGAAAGGTGTTGACTCCTGGACAGTAGGGGAGGAACTCTGGTCCGGACTGGTTCTGACCGAGGACCAGACTGTGACCCTGAACAAGGACCTGGATTCCATGGGAGGCGTTCTGTTCTTCAAGGTCAATGACCCCAATACTGCCCCCTCTGATCCGTATCCCACCGCTCCTGCCGCACTGGACGGTGAGAATCTGCAGAAGTACGACGCAGAGAATTATGTGATCTACGGCGCTGCCGGTGTGGATCCGACCATCATTAAGAAAGCTCTCTCTACTGTTAAAGTTGACGGAGAAGGAGCCAACAGGGCCATTGATTTCACGAAGATCTCTGCGTTGCTGCCCTCTACTGTGACGGTGACTGCCGCTCACCTGGAGAATGACGGCAATGGCGGATACCAGGCCAAGGCCGGTGAGACGGTCTCCGCTACGGCAAATGTGACCGGCTGGTACTTTGCCGCGGACAAGACCTCTCCCTTCAATGCCAGCACCCACGGGATCTCTCAGCAGGACATGGTGGATAACGAGACCCCCCGGACTGCCGAGATCGTGGCTGGGTACAACCCGGATGCGCTGATCAGCGGCTCTCAGGGCAAGGTGGCTATTATCAATGCCACCGGTGATACCCAGGAAGCCAGGATCGTTGCTTCTGCCAGCCCCTACAGTGCGGCGGCCAATCAGTATGATAAGTCTGAGACGCTGACTTTGTCTTTCGTCGCGGATGCGGATGTGGATACGCCGACAGACGTGAGTGCTGTGACGACCCAGGTGAGCAAGCTGGTATTGGATCCCAGCAAGGAGGAGAAATATTCTCAGGTTTCCGTTCCTGCGGATGCCACCAATGATAAGCAGGCTGCGGAAGCAAATACCGTGTTGACAGACGATACGCTGTCAATCAAGGTAGCTGGCGATAGTGGATTGAATAACTATGACGTAATCATCGGGTACCGCAGCCCGGCGGACAAGGGAGCCAAAGTCCATTATCTGTGGATCACCACACCTTTTGCAGCATCGGGCGAGCAAACCTTGACTGTGACCACTGCTGCTATCCAGTTGGGTGGGACTGATAAAACCGTGAAGACCGAGATTGCTTCCAGTGATACCGCAGGCTCTACCCTGTTGGCCAGCGTTAGTCAGTGGGATAGCGCTTTCGGCGGCATCTACTACGGCGACAGCGGCAGCAGTGCCAACAACAAGGTCACGGTGTACCTGCATACAGCTGGGAAAGATGTCACGGAGATCGCTACACTTACCTATAAGGGTGTGGAGCTGACCAAGTACATCGGGGAAGATACCAGTTTGGGTACCGTCCATCTAGCGGCCGGCGAGTATACCATGGATGATATCATGGTGTATGCTGGTGTAGCCGAGCGGAAGTTCCCTGGTGACGATACGTCCAAGATCCCTGAGGGCATCAAGAGCATTACTGCTGCTGCAGACGCCTACGCTGCTGGCCATGATCTGATTGCCAATGACCTGGCTTTCGTTGAAGAAAATAGCAAGCCTGCCTGGCACCTGCAGACTCGGATCAAGACTGGCGGGGAGTGGGGAACCTGGACCACCAGTGAAACCAAGGATGGTGACATCCTGAAGGCACTCTATAACGCCAATTACGTTAAGACGGCATCTGCTGACGCCAGTGAGACGGAAGCTGCCGACGCCAATGGATATAAGCTAAAGAAGACCCATACCGCCTATGTTGACAGTGCATATAACTTCAATGTCACAGGTGAGATGGAGATTCGACTGGCCGCTGAGTTTGCAGATGATGACGCGAATAGTGTGAAGAATGCTACCTCCGGTGAGAAAAAGGTTGCATACATCGAGCTTAAGCTGTACAATGTACCTGATCATCCGTTGCAGTTGGTAGCGGGGAACAGTGATTTGTACCATTATGGAGATAAGACGACGGAGATTGATGGTAAGGATTACAGTGAAGTGGCGAGAAACGAATTGAGTAATCAAATCGTCGAGTGGGCAGCCAAGGGACGCGCTGTCAGTCAGGGTAGTTTTATGAACGACTTAGTGTTCTACTATCGAGTTGATTCGTATGAACGAGCGGTTGCTAACCCTGAGATGATAGAGGATGTATCTAGGGCTATCGACACTTTGACGAGCATTGATAAGACACGGACACTTGCCGGGTTAGCCGGAAAAACGGTTCAGGTAAAGGAGCTGGCTGTGGGTGACGATGGATATGGATCAGCGGACGCACAGCTACGAGCAGTAGATGGAGGGAATCATATTGATCCTGCTCCTGACACAGATCGAGACAGCTACTTCGTGATTACTGACACGGCACAAGGCATAACGGGGAGTGTAACGCATGGCGAAGAATACTACCGAGTGGAGTATTACGCAGAAGATGGACTTGGAAGGTATTTGGTGGTGCGTAATGTCAAATTGACGTATCAACCAGGGAATGCCTATTTGGATGCGTCTATCGATGGCGTTGACGGTGGTATTGTGCAGAAGAAAGCGAAGTACTATTCGACTTATGGCATTCTTGACGGGAACGGAGATCCTATTATTTCGCTTGATGACCGAGTAATGAATTTTAACAATGATAGTTCAATCGACGGTGTAGATGTGGGCGAGATATTGCAGCGGGCTAAGAATGCAGACAAAGAATACAGGTTGAGGTTCTAAGGGAATTCTAATGGTAAAAGAGGCCCTCGGGGACACGAGAGTGTCCCCGGGAAGGTCTTGAAAAAACGGAAAGCTGTGAAGCTGGAAGTGAAAAATGGAGGAAACGGTATGAAAACAAAGGGCAGGATGCTAGTATCAATACTGTTGGTAGCAGTGCTGATATTGGGGATGGTACCGCTGAGCGTGTCTGCGGCAACACCGCCTCAGATTACTTATGAAGTTTTCTTTGTTACGCCGAATGAGGCTATCATAGCAAAATTGCTGGACCCCACGACGTATGAGAAAAGCAACATAGACGGCGTAACCCAAGATGGGTTGAACGAGTTTGTTGGTTCGGATATACAGGATAAGGAGGGAATGGATGAGGCCGTAGTGAAAGCTGCGACAGCGTTCACAAAAATAGACAATCCCGAGGTTCCAACTGCAGCGGGGACGCCGGTTTATTTGGCGGTAAAATTTCATGCAGTGGGCGAATGGGATGGTGATGCATTTGATCAGCAGTTATTAACGGATGTATCAACGGCTATGGGTAAAACATTCACAGGTTGGACGCTGGCAGCTGCAAACCTGGAGTTGCCTACGGATAAGTTAGAAGGATATGATCCGTTCAACTCTGGGACGGCGATGGGAGGCTTTTATAACCCCATAGCTAACGGGCCGGACATAACGAAAAAAGTGAGTGGTAGCGTATACTACAGAGCTGCATATGGTGATGAATTCGGTACGCTAAATACAGATGCTGACGCCACTTATGGAGCTATTGGTGAGAGCACAAAGGCTTCTGACAACAGTAAGGTACAGAGACTGACGGTATCGATTACAACATCGGGGTTTGTATATCCTGAGAAGTATACGACATGGGACTACGTGGTGCCGCTGCAAGTAAAAGGAACGGGAGTGGGAGGAACGGATCCCCAAACGGCAACGACGGGGAAGACGGGAGGAACAATTTCTCTAGACTTGACCACGATGAAGGGGACTAGTACGCTAGTAGCGTATGTTACAGATGCAGCACAAGCAGGAACCGGATTTTCTGGGACGGGAAATCAAACAAAGGTGGCAAAAGAACAGGTGGACGCTGGGAAAGTGTCCATGGTTAGTGATCCTTCCGCCGGCCTTAAGTTCGACTTCGCTTCCAATGAAGCTTCTTTCACCGCCAGCAGTGTGGTTGAGGGGGGGACCAGCATTACCCTGACTCCTGGTGCGGGTACGGTGTTTGCTGATCAGACTGCCCTCAACGGTTCCGGTGTTGTTACGGTAACGGCTAATGGAGAGAGCACTAATCTCCTGGCCTCAACCAACGGCGTCACGAAGAGCGGCGACAATGTGGTGCTGACGCTGGCTTCAGGCGCGTCTTCTGCTCAGAGTCCATTGACGGTTAAGGTGACCTCAGCCGGTTTCGGCTCCGGTACAACGAAGACGATTCCTAGTGGTGGAGTGACTGCTACTGCTGCAGTTGCGCCGTTGCCGGCTGCGATAACTTTCACGAAAACCTCAACTACTGCTGGATCAATCACTACGACCGACACAGCGGCTGTTGTTATTTCGTTTAAGAAAGCAGATGGCGGGTACGAAGAAGTTGGTGAAGTTGTGTCGGGTACTCCTTTGGCAGTCTCGGAAGAGAAACTTGCGGTCCTTCGCGGCTATTTGGACACCAAGAACGCTGCTGCAGGTACATCAATTTCCGACGCCATTAAGGTTGCATGGAAAGCAACACCGAGTATTTCCAGCAATACGGCTGTTACAAGAGCGGAAGCTCCCAGCGCTTTGACTATCTCTTCTTACACGAAGGGATCTGAGGCCCTCTCTGCAGCCGGCTCGGATAACGAGTACAAGATCGACAGCGGGTCTTGGGCAGATGGCAGCGCTAACGCCATCAACATTTCGAGTACAGTGGGCAATGCGGCCCATACGGCGTATGTCCGTGTGAAGGAGACGGCGAGCACATTTGCTTCTGCTGCTGTTTCCACAACGATTCCGGCTCGTCCCACTGTTGCCAAAAAGGCGGTAACTGAAACGACAGATGCCCAGAAAAAAGCGGGGCAGACAAATGTCGGTGTGACGGTTACTGTTGTTGGAGCAGATAAGGTGACCTATACCTTAGCGGCGTCGAAGCCCAGCGATGGAACGGCAAAAACAGGGGATTTGACTTCCGCAGCTACAACGAGCGGCACCTTGATTGATGCAGCGAAGCCCAATCACATCTGGTTGAATATTCCTGCCGGAGTATCCAACTTCGCCTCTGCCGACTACGTTGACTGGGGCGAAGCTGACGGGTACGCCTATGCAACTGTTGATGCAGTTTCTGTGGCCCGGGGAGCGACGTCGGTGGTCCTGAATCTCCAAGGTGCTGATGGCGATGTCTTCATAAACGAAAGCACTTTAGCTAAGTATCAGCTGGTTAAAGACACTGGAGACGGCAGTGATACCACACCGACTTCCGTGGACCTTTCCAGTGACAAAAAAACGGCTACCCTTGCTTTCGAGTCCGGCTTGGTAGTGGGTACTTACCATATTGTGGCCGTAGCAGGAGACGTTGCAGCAAAAGCTGTCAACGCGGATAGCAAAATCAATGTTGAGGTCATGAACGAGGCGTGGAACGTCAAGGTCGGTACTGTTAGCGGAACAGACGCTGGCGCTGCTGTAAAGACAGATCCTGATACCGGTGTACCTGTGCCGAAGGCTGCTGCCGGCGACGAACCCACCGAGATTGCACTGACCGGCGTCGGCGATTACGAAAAGGTGACAGGAGCGACTTCTGCGAAAGGCGCTACTATCACGGTGAAGGAAAGCACCACGAATGTCCTTTTGTACAAAAACACCAATACGCCCACCAACCTGGAAGACGATGAAATCACTGTCACGGTGGCTCCTGTTTCAACAGCTCTGGATGCTACCCACATTACCGGTGCTGGTTACAAGCCTTATGATGGTAAGACCGAAGATGTGGGCGATCACAAAGTTGCGCTGTCTTATCCCGATGGGCAGGTTCCTGCGGGGTATGCGGATGTAAAGAGCAACATTTCCCTGTCTGGTACCGCCACCTATAAGACTGCGGATGCCGGGGAGAAGCAAGTAGCGATTGCTGGATTGACGCTGGCTCCGAATCCCTACTTCACATTGGCTGCCACTTCTATCGATACGCTTACTCTTACCGGAGAGACTGAAACAACCGGTATTCAGCCTGTAACCGGCAACGGCATGGAGCTCGGCGCCATTCCTCAGGTCGAGTCTGGGGATACGGTTTCCAGTTTGGTCGATAAGCTAAAGAATGTCCCTGTGTCCGGAAAAGTCAATGGAAGCGATACTTCGATTTCTGAGGGGACTTTGGCAGACGTGTTCACTGAGGCTTCGGGCGGAAAGGACTTGGAGGATGTTCTGGAGGACGCTGTCAAGGCTGCGGCGAAGGCTGCCGGCGCCTATGACACGACAGGCACAAAGACAGTGGATGCGGTTACTCCCGGTGTGGGAGGTAATCCTGATACGCTGAACACCACCCCCGCTGCAATTCCTTCTGTGAAGCCCGGGGATACCATTACAGTCACACTTCCTGAAGGATATACCATTGATAAGACTGCGACAGAGACGGCTGGACTACCCGCAGGGTACACGTTGAATGATGATGGCACTATCACTGTCGGTCCTGCAGCTCAAGCAGGAACGCTGACACTCAAAACTAAGGATGGAGAGGATCAGGCCGCAAACGACGTAACAGTTTCTGTTTCCGCTGTTACAGAGCCTACTTATGATTTGAGCAAGGCAACAAATGGTCTGAATCTCAGCCTGGACCCCACTACGCTGCGGGGAATCATCAACCCGACCACGGCAGCCAACTACGGTGGAGCCGAGAACTTCACTGGTAATTCGGCTGTGGCTGTGAACGTCACCAAAAAGCCCACCTTTAATGGCGGCGGCTACTACTACAACCCCGAGCCCGGTCCTGATGAGCCTGATCCCACCGGCCCCGTGATCACCCCCGCGAACGTGGAGTATGGCGACGTGGAAGGCGAGTTTAAGGTGGACGAGAACGGCAAGATCACCGAGATGCCCACCGTCACGCCGAAGTACGGCCTGGAGTTCCTGGGCTGGTCCGTGGATCCTGAGAACGAGAACAAGATCATCAACGAGAAGACCTTTGTGGTCACCGACGATACCACCCTGTACGCCATGTATCGCGGCTACATCAACGGCATCGACGGCCATGGCTATCCCAACGAGAACGTGACCCGTGCTCAGTTGGTCCGCATGCTGGTGGTGGCCACCGGGACCTATGATTCCTCCGTGGATTACGGCAAGCCCAGCTTCACCGACTGCCAGACCGGCTGGTACGTGCCCTATGTGGCCGCCGCCGAAAAGGCCGGCATTGTCGAGGGCTACACCGGCTACGGACAGGATAACACCTTCCGGCCCAACGATCCCATCACCCGCCAGGAGGCTGCCGCCATGGTGGCCCGCACCTTCGGCATCGAGCCTGTGGAGACCACTTCCTCCGATAAGGTCGTGGACTTCGACAAGGTCAGCTTCTGGGCCAAGCAGTATGTCGGCCCGCTGCTGGAGATGGGCATCCTGAAGGGCTTGCCTGGCGAGGACGGCAATGAGTTCCAGGCGCAGAAGAACCTGACCCGCGCCGAGGCCGTGAAGATGATCAACCGTCTGCTGGACTTCACCGATGCAGACGCCGCGGAAGTCAAGGCCAACCAGTCCAGCTATGAGATGCCCTTCGACGATCTCACCGCCGGCACCAGCGGCTGGTACATTCCCGACTTCCTGTTCGCCACCAAGAGCCTCCCGGCCGACTACTACACCGCCGAGCTGGAGGAAGCTTGGAACAAGTAAGATGCTGAGAGCCGCGGCCGGTCCCCGGTAAGGGAAAGTCGTTTCCTCCTCTTTACCGGGCTCCGCCCAGCCTCTGGCAACCCCCCTCAGGAGAGATCCTGAGGGGGGTCTTTTGTAGTAACTGTCGCCGCCGGGCGGAGTGGTCGGCAAATCGTAACCGTCAAATGGTAACCGTCAAATGAACCCGCGACAAAAAGATGAGCCCGGCCTGGTGGCCGGGCTCATCTGGTGTCAAGACAAAAATGTGGGCGTGCGACACTCCTGCGGGGCACGGTCCGGGGTGAGCTTCTCTGCCCAGTGCGGGTCGGCTTCGGAGAGCACCGACGCCTGTCGGAATACCCACGTCAGATAGGAGTAGGGATCCAGCCCGTTTTCCTTGGCAGTTTCCATCAGGCTGTAGATCACCGCGCTGCTCTGTGCGCCGGAGGGGGCGTTGGCGAACAGCCAATTCTTGCGGCCCATCACAAAGGGCTTCATGCTGCGCTCGGCTCGGTTGTTGCTCAGCTCCAGCCGTCCGTCCTCCAGATAGCGGATCAGGTACGGCCACTGTTCCAGCAAATAATGCAGCGCCTTGCCCAATGCGGATTTCCCCG
>ERZ842401.273-NODE-273-length-71831-cov-10.815286_pt1 | contig 71831 bp, 50 predicted proteins | sample MGYA00521270_ERZ842401 | MGnify/ENA primary metagenome ERZ842401 (study PRJEB31892, sample SAMEA3878208) | bioreactor metagenome | biome: Moose rumen | place: Sweden | collected 2011-10 | study: EMG produced TPA metagenomics assembly of the PRJEB12797 data set...
GGGTTCCCTGGGCTGCGGCTGCGGCTTCCACGTCACGGGCGATGATGCGTCCGTGAGGGCCGGTTCCGGCTACGCGGGCGGTATCCACCCCCTTTTCCGCGGCGATGGTACGGGCGCGCGGGCTCACGGGAGCACCGGGGGTCACATCAGCGGAGGGTACTCCCTCTGAAACCTCTGGACGCCCATGTCCGGATGAATGGGAGGGGCCCGCCGGCTCTGCCGGTGGGAGGGACGAAGCCGAAGGCTGAGGGTTCTCAGAGGGAGTACCCTCCACTGTCCCGACCCCCGCGGGGGCGAACTCGGCGAAAGACTCGCCGGGCTGGCCGATCACCATCACATTGGTAAGGACGGGGATTTCGTCTCCGTCATTGAAGAAACAGGCCAGGACCACACCTTCGAACTTGGATTCCTCCTCGAAGGTGGCCTTGTCGGTTTCGTATCCGAAGAGGACATCGCCCACTTTGACGGTGTCGCCTACTTTCTTCTTGAACTCGGAGACAATACAGCTCTCCACGGACTGGCCCTGTTTGGGCATTATGACCACATTTGCCATTTTATTGTGTGTTTTTCAGGAAGTTTAATTGTTTACTGTGCCAGCAGCTGCGGCAGGAAAGTACTGAAGATAAGGACGGCCAGGCCGCACACAAGCACCACGATGGTCTTGCGCGAAACGCCCTTCCATTCCTTGAGGATGATGCCCCAGACGTTGGAGAACACGACGTTCAGCGCCATCAGGATGCACCAGCTGAAAGTGATGAGCACCGGGTAGTCCGTGAGGAAACCCTTGCCCAGGGACAGGCCGAAGAACTGGCTGTACCAGAGCAGGCCGGCCAGGCAGCAGAACAGGAGGTTGTTGCCCCACAGGGAGCCCTGCTTGTAGTCGCCCCAGGTCTTGTTCTTGCTGTTCTGGAAGAAGCAGTAGCAGGCGTTGGTGAGGAAACCGCCGAAGGTGACCAGCATGGTGGCGGGCAGCGTCTGGAAGATGGGCTTGGTGCCCTCCAGATACAGGCCGTCGCCGAAGCTGAGGCCGATATTGAAGCAGGCGCTCATGAAACCGGCCAGGACGGCCACGAACAGACCCTTTCCGAAATTGAAGTCCTTCACGGCCTCTTTCTTCTGCTCTTCCGGAAGGGCTGCCGACTTCATCCAGCCGGCGATACCGATGATGGCGATACCGATGAGGGTGACCACGACGCCGATGATCACGGCGCTGGTGAGGTCACCGGTCTTGCCGGTGAAAACCGGACCCAGGATGGCACCGAGGCCCGAGCAGGTGCCCAGGGCGATGCTCTGTCCGAGGGCCACGCCCAGATAGCGCATGCTGAGGCCGAAGGTGAGACCGCCCACACCCCAGAGCACACCGAACAGGATGGTGAGCCAGGTGTCCTTGGGATTGGCGTTCATCATGCCGAGCAGGTCGCCGAAACTGCCGCCGGTCCCGGACAGGGACAGCAGCGAGCCGACGAGCGGGAAAAGCAGCCAGGCGAAGACGCCCTGGATAATCCAGTAGCTTTCCCAGCTCCACTTCTTGATCTTGTTGATGGGAACGTAGCTGGAAGACTGGCAGAAGGCGCCGATGGCGATGATAAGGAGTCCTATGACAAGATTCATATCCGTAATTATTAAGGGTCAGGCCAGACAAACAGTCATGCCCGGCCTGACCGGGCATCACTCTTAACGCTTGGAGGTTACTTCGCGCTCGTACTGCTCGATGCAAGGAATGAATTCCTCGCCCACGGGCACGCCGTTCTTGAAGTTGAAATAATCGAACACGGCGCCGAACGGGAGGGTCTTGGCCTCTTCCAGGATGGCGAGGCGCTGGAAGCCCTTGCCCGCGTCTTCGTACTCACGCAGTTTGGCGAGCGGTTCCAGCAGGGCGCTCAGGACGCACTTCTGCGTGGCGCGGGTACCGATGATGTAGGCGCCGATGCGGTTGATGGCGGCATCGAAGTAATCCAGGCCGATGTGGCAGCGGCTGAGGGCATCGGCACGTACCATTTCCTTGAACAGGTCCAGGGTCTGGTCGTTCATGATGGTCACGTGGTCGGAGTCCCAGCGGATAGGACGGGAGACATGGAGCATGAGCTCGGGGACGAACAGGAGCAGGGAGGCGACCATGTCGGCCACGTTCTCGGTCATCTCATAGTGGCCGGTGTCCAGGGTGTACATGAGCTTGCGGGTGGCGCAGTAGCCGGCCACGAAGTCATGGGAACCCACGGTGTAGCTCTCAAGGCCGATACCGAACAGCTTGGCCTCCAGGCAGGTCTTCATGCCGGGCAGGTCTTCCTTCAGAATCTCGTCCAGGGAGTCGGCGAAAATCTCACGGTAACGCTTGCGCTCCACGGTCTGGTCCTTGGAACCGTCGTGGACCCAGATGTTCATGATACAAGGGTCGTTCTGGGCCTTGCCCATGGCGTCGGCGATGCGGCGGCAGCGCTTGGTGTGCTCGATCCAGAATTCGCGGATGGCGGGATCCGGGTTGGCCAGGGACAGGTCTCCGCTCTTGGCGTGGCCGAAGGAAGTGGAGTTGAAGTCCAGTTTGAAGTTGTTCTCCTTGGCCCACTGGATCCAGCTCTGGAAATGCTCTACGCCGCACTGGTCGCGGTCTACGAACTTGCCGCCGAAGTCACCGTAAATCTCGTGGAGGTTCACGCGGTGGTTGCCGGCGAGGAGGGTCTTCACGAATTCCAGGTCTTTGCGCACCTCGTCGATGTTGCGGGCGCGGCCGGGATAGTTGCCGGTGGTCTGGATACCGCCGGAAAGGCCGTCCGCGCTCTCGAAACCGATCACGTCGTCGGTCTGCCAGCAGTGCAGGGAGATGGGGGTCTTCTCCAGGGTTTCAATGGCCTTGTCGGTGTCTACGCCAACGGCAGCGTAACGCTCCTTGGCAATCTCGTAAGCTTTGAGAATCTGTGCTTCTTTCATAATATCAAGTGTTTTATGTTATTTATTATTTTGAAGGATAGTAAGTTTTCACGGAGAAGGCCTTGCCGATGAGGCGGCGCATCTCCCAGCGGTCTTTCACCAGGCCGGCGGTACGGGCCTGCAGCATCACGTTGCCGATGGCCGTCGCCTCGGTGGGGCCTGCCACTACGGGGATGCCCAGGGCATCGGCCGTCCACTGGCTCATGGTGGCGTTGGCGCTGCCGCCGCCGATCACGTGCAGTTTCTCGATCCTGAACGGAGCGAACTGCTGTAGCATGTCCACCACCTCTTTGTAGCGGTTGGCCAGGCTGTGGTAGATGCAGCTGATATATTGGGCGATACTCTCCGGCACCCGCTGGTTGGTTTCTTTCAGGTAGCTGTCGATGGCCTCCACCATGTTGGCGGGAGCGGCGAAGCGCGGATCGTCCGGATTGATGAGGGACGGGAAGTCCTTCTCGCTCTGGGCCATGGCCTCGATCTCGGCATAGGAGTACTTCTTGCCGTCCGGTTCCCAGATCTTGCGGCTCTGCTCCAGGATCCACATGCCGGTGATGTTCTTGAGGAAGCGGGTGGTGCCGTCGATGCCGCCTTCATTGGTGAAATTGAGGCGGGTGCTCTCTTCGTTGATGATGGGAGCAGGGGTTTCGATACCCATCAGGCTCCAGGTGCCGCTGGAGAGGTAGGCGAATTTCTCGTCCTCCGCAGGGACGGCGGCGATGGCCGATGCCGTGTCGTGGCCGGCGATGGCGATGACCGGAATCTCCGGAAGGCCGCAGCGCCCGGCGATGGATTTGCGGAGGGTTCCCACCACGGTGCCGGGCTGGACGATGGGCAGCAGCACATCGGTCCGGACGCCGAGACGCTCCAGCAGGGACTTCTCGAACTGGCGGGTAGTCTGGTTCATCATACCGGAAGTGGAAGCATCCGTATACTCACAAACTTTGTTTCCTGTCAGCATATAGGAGAGCAGGTCCGGAATGAAGAGGATGGAGTCTGCATACTCGAGGGGAGCGAAATTTTCCTTGGTCTGGGCATACAGCTGGAAGATGGAGTTGAAGTTCAGGATCTGGATGCCCGTGGCTGCGTAGAGTTCTTCGCGCGGGATGATACGGAACACTTCTTCCGGAATGCCTTCCGTGTAAGGGTCGCGGTAGGCGCGGGGATTTCCCAGCAGGGAGCCGTCCTTGGCGACGAAGCCGAAATCCACGCCCCAGGTATCAATACCGATGGATTCAATCTCAACACCTTGCCTGCCAAGCTCCGAGAGACATTTGCAGAAATGCTCGTAGATGGCTACGATGTCCCAGTAGTACTTTCCGCCCAGCTCGATGATGCCGCTGGGGAAACGGTATACCTCCTTCATCTCGAAGGAACCGTCGTTGAATGTGGCCAGGACCGCACGGCCGGAAGTGGCGCCGCAGTCGAATGCAAGGAAGTTGTGTTTGTCTGCCATGGGATTATCAGTTTTGTACGGATGCAAAATTAAATCATTTCTCCTTTATAATTAAATTGATTCTGCCATAAAAACTTTTAATTTTGACAAAGGCGGACAATTTTGTATTTTTGCAAAAATTTGAAGATATGCTGGAAACCGGAATCAAAGGATACAGGGAATCGGAGGCCACCCCGGAGCGGTCGGCCCAGTCGCTCGGAAGCGGCAATGTGGAAGTTTACGCCACCATCATGATGATCGGCCTGATGGAGAAAACCTGCCTGGAAAGCGTACTCCCCCAGCTGGAGGAAGGCCAGGACACGGTGGGGACGGCCGTGAACGTGTCGCACTGCAGCGCCACGCCGGTGGGGATGAAGGTCCGGTGCGAGAGCGAACTGGTGGAGATCGACCGCCGCCGTCTGGTATTCCGGGTGGCCGCCTACGACGAAAAAGGCCTCATCGGCGAGGGAACGCACGAGCGTTTCATCATCGACAAGGCCCGGTTTATCCAGAAGACCTACGCCAAACTATAGTTATTTGGTAGGACGCTTATATCCGTCATGTACACATTTTTCCGTCATGCGCTGGATGCGGGTGGCGGTGTCCGGATGGGTGGAGAAGAGATTCTCCACGGGACCGGCCGTGGCGCCGCTGGCCAGGGCCTGCAGTTTCTCGAATGACATGACGATCGCCCAGGGATTCTTGCCGGAATTCACCAGGAACGAGTAGCCGTAATCGTCGGCCTGGCTCTCCTGGGACTTGGAGAACTGTGCGCCGATGATGGCCTCTCCCAGGGCGCCGAGCTGCGAATCCGTGAGCGTGGCAGCCGTGCTGCTGGCGGAGGCGATGCCCTCCAGGGCGGCGCTGGTCATCATGGCCTGCTGCATCTGCTTGCGGGTATGCTTGAGCGCCACATGGCCGATCTCGTGGCCGATCACTCCCAGCAGTTCGTTGTCCGTCATGGCATCCATAATACCCGTGTATACGCGCACGCTCCCGTCCGCGCATGCGAAAGCGTTCACCTCATTCTCCTTGTACACTTTGAAGTTCAGCGGAATGCCGTCCACGTCCGTGATGCCCTTGGTCAGGTTCCTCAGGCGCTTCGTATAGGAGTTGCTCTCCGGCATCACCGTGCTCTGGGCATCCAGCTGGGTGATGTACTGGTGCACATAGTCCTGCACCTGGGCATCGGTCAGGGTAAGGGCCTGCAGGGCATACATACCGCCCTGGACGGCGCGGAGCGCATTGAACTGGCTGCCGCAGGAAGTAAGCAGCAGGGACAGGGAGGCAAATAAGGCAAGGATGGCTTTTTTCATAATCTCTGTGGCTCGAATCACGCAAATTTATGAATATTCTTTTCAAAATACAACACTGATGAATACCGAAATGTCTGCCGGGAATACAGGTTCAGCAAAAAAAAGGCTACTTTTGCATACCACAAAAAGAATAAAACCCGTATGAACATTTCGATGAACATCACAGCCGCCCTACTGGGACTCTCCCTCGTGGTAATCCCGGCCCGGGCCGACAAGAAACCTCTTTACAAAGATGCTTCCAAAACCCCCGAAGAGCGGGTGGCCGACCTGCTCCCCCGGATGACCCTGGAGGAGAAAGTGGCCCAGCTCAAGGGCATCTGGAACACCCGCATGATCCAGGGCATCCTCCGCGGCAAATACGGCTACACCGGCCTCACCGCCCGCGTCTGCACCGAACGACACGGCGACGCTTCCTCCGTCCATACCCTGATTCCCAACCTGGCCATGGTACGGATTGTCGCACAGTAAAAAACTTGTTTCAATTGCTTTTCTTTTGCTATTTATTGCGTATTTTTGAAGAAATAAACAGGTTTCACTTTACTGCTATGAAAAAAATCCTCGTTGCACTGGCACTGATTGTCTGCACCACCCTGCAGGCCCAGATCAAACTCCCTCCCCAGGTGGGAGACTACATGGTACTCCAACAGAAAACCCGGGCCAACCTGTGGGGCTGGGCCGATGCAGGGAAGACCGTCACCGTAACCACCTCCTGGAACCGGGAGAAATACACGGCCAAGGCCGATGCCGACGGCGCCTGGAAAGTGGCCGTGGCCACCCCTGAAGGCAGTTTCCAGGAACAGACGGTGAGCATCGCCTGCGGCAAGGAAACAGTGAGCCTTCAGCATGTGCTGATCGGCGAGGTCTGGCTGGGAAGCGGGCAGAGCAACATGGAAATGCCCGTGAAAGGCTTCGACAACTGCCCTGTGGAGGGGGCACAGCAGGAGATTGCCCGGGCCAACCGCTACAAAGGGCGCATCCGTTTTGCCATGCTCCCCAAAACCGAAGCCTATGAACCGCTGGCCGTCTCCGAAGGCCCCTGGAAAGAGAGCACGCCCGAGAACGTACCCGAGTTCGGGGCCGCCGCATGGTTCTTTGCCAAAAACCTCACGGAAGTGCTGGAAGTGCCCGTGGGCATCATCGACAATGCCTGGGGCGGTTCCAAGATCGAAGGCTGGCTCCCCCGCGAAATCGTGGCCGGCTATCCCGGCTTCGACCCGGACCCGGAAGCCTGCATGAAGATTTTCATGGCCATGAGCCGTCCCACCATCATGTACTACGGCCAGTGGGCGCCCGTCCGCAACTATACTTTCAAAGGCGTCCTCTGGTATCAGGGAGAGAGCAACGCCAACCCGGACGGAGTCAACTACTCCGACAGGATGAAAACCCTCATCGACCTGTGGAGGAAAGAAAACGGAAATCCGGAACTACCTGTCTATCAGGTAGAAATTGCCCCTTTCGCACAGGATAACGAGCTGGATGGATACGCCAGCGCCGTCCTGCGGGAGCAGCAGCGGAAAGCCGCCCGGGAAACCGACAACTGCTGGATTGTGAGCACAACGGACCTGGTCTATCCGTACGAGGGATTCCAGGTACATCCGGCACAGAAACGCCAGGTGGGTGAAAGGCTCAGCTACATGGCCCTTCACCACACTTACGGCATCAAGTCTTTCCCCGGCGTGGCGCCCGCCTACTCCGGCATGTCCATTGAGGGGGACAAGGTGATCGTTGATTTCTCCCACGTCCAGGAAGCCGGCGGTTTCAACCGTCTGGAAGGGATCGAAGGCTTCGAGGTCTGCGGACCGGACCTGGTCTTCCACAAGGCCGATGTCCTGCCCTCCAATTATTACATGCCCCGGATCGTGGTTTCCTCTCCCGAAGTTCCCGAACCGGTGGCCGTCCGCTACTGCTTCCGGAACTGGCTGCCCGGCAATCTGGGCGGGGCCAACGGCCTGGCCGTGGAGCCTTTCCGCAGCGACCGCATCCTGGAGGGAGAGATTCCTGTTTCTCCCGCCTCCCTCCCCGACGGAGATTTCGAAGGCGTATGGAAAGGGTCTGTTTCCAACCCTATGCTGGGCACCGAACCGCTTAACGCTACGCTGACAATCGCCCATACGGAAGAAGGCTGGACCTGCGCCGTAAACGGGGAAGATCCCCAGAAGGTCACCGTTACCGGCAACAAAATGAACATTCCCTCGTTCAAGTTCGGCGGATTCGACGCTCCCGTCGCCCTGGTCATCCGCCCCGACGGCCAGGTCTGGGTGGAGCTGGGCCAGTACTCCCTGATGGAAGTAAAGCGCTAGGACGGTCAGCCTTTAGGGGTCCTAGCCTTTTGACTGTTCTTATTCCGATTTGTGTTCTTTTAAGAGTGAGTTTATGGCGTCGAGGTTTTTGTCGCAGATGTTTTCTACGTTATTTATGATTTCCATGCATCGACCTTCTGGGATATGTATGCCTGTTCCTGCTTTGATGACGGTTTGGAGATCAGGATTGCCGTTGTAGAAGAGGGATGTCGCATGTTCTCCGTTTGACCCCATCGGCGAATAGGTGATGTCGTAAGCTGGAGATAAGGACCATTTCCCATTCTTGCAGATGAAAGAGAAATTATTGGCGTGGTCGTCTTTATTGATTGCGACGAGGTTCATCACCATGCGTCGGAACATTTCCTCGACTTGTTGTGGGTCTTGGGTAAGGTATCCGGTTAAGGCAAGGAGATTGGTATAATCGACGTCCTGTCTTCTAAAGTCGGTCTTGAGAAGTGCTGCTGCCGTAAGGACGTGCAGTGGTTCTCCTTCCCGAGTGATATCGAATCGTTCGACAGCAAAATACTTGTTGTATATAAGCTTGATTCGCGGGATGTCAATTCCGCATTTACGGGCTGTATCCATGTATCGGTACTCTGTTTTGCCGATATCCTCAGAGTCGTAAACGTGTCTGAATTTGACAATCCAGTGAGAGCCGTCACTGTCTCTCAAGGCTATTTTCGGGCGTGCCCCTCCCGAATTTGCGCTGTTGTAGTAAAGGTATGAAGGGTCTCCTTTATCTTTCTCCGAGAGCACATTCAGTGCTTCTTCCTGGAGCCGGTCCAGTTCCATGATTTCCTTGATCTCTTTCTGTTTGTTTATTCCGGGCATCATTGGGAGATAGGAGAGTGCCCCCATTCCAGAGGTTCCTATGATTGATAGTTTCTGGAGAGGTGTCAGCTCCTTTAGCGAAGAATTTTGTTGTTTTAAGATTCTATCAAGGAGGTAAAGTCCATACCCGTCTGGGAGGCTGTTCTCAAATGTGGCAAAGTTCCCGTTAAAGATTTTCTTGTTGGCGTAATGAAGGCCGCTCTGCAGGGGGAGTTCCGTTGGCGACAGAGAAAACCCGTTTGCAAGCCATGTTTTGTCGTATTCGAATACGCAAACGCCAGTCGACGGGTCCATTTGCAGTGTTCCAGCCGGTTCATTGTGGAATAAAACCTTGATTTTTTTTATCTCTGCTATCATCGCCCGTTTTTCCTTGTTTGGTTTTTGTTTATGGTTTCAAGCTCTGCAGAAGTGGAATATTTTGTTCGGCCGAGAATGTCGGCCATTTCGTCGAAATAGTCAAACTGTATGATGATTTTGCAGAAGGATTCGAGAGATATTTTTCCCGTCCTCTCAAAGCGTTCCAGTGTTGGAGCCGGGATTCCGGTAAGTTCGGAGAGCGTCCTTCTGCTGTAACCTTTTTCCAGTCGGCGTGCCCGACAGTTGGAAGAGAGTCTGTCAAGAAGCATTTGTGGATTTCTGGAGTAATTATCTAGCCTGTATTCCATAATATCTTATATAAAATTCCAACAAAACAGCTATATTGCATATAATGATATGCAAATTTAATGTTTTTTCCGTGCTTTTCCAAATTAAAATCACCTTGCATTGATTTGTCCTTTATATCTCAGCTCGGCTCCGATAACCGCCTCCGTGGACAAATATATTCTTTAAAAGAATTCGCAATTTCTTCTTTTTACGAAAAAACAAGGCCGGCCCCTTGGGAAGGACCGGCCTTGAGCATTTATGGAAGAATGTATCAGAACGCGAACGTGTTCAGGGAATTGGCGGGAAGTGTGGCAGTCCTGGCCTTCTTGCCGGCCACCTGGAAGGTGACGGGCTTAGCCTCGTCGGTCTGGTTGGCGGCGAGCACCACCACCTTGCCGTCCGGATTCACGAAAGCAAGGGCGTCTTCGAAGGTACCGGAGAGTTTCACCACCTTGGCGCCGGTCTTCACATAATGGCTGGCGTGCTTGATGATGTAGAATTCAGGCGTAAAGCGCCAGGTCTTCTGTTCGCGGTTCACGGTGACCAGAGAGTTCTGGTTCCAGCCCCAGGAACTGGCCTCGCCCTCGAACAGGGAGGTGTTCCAGTAGAAATAGCCCTGGCAGCCATTGGCAATATATTCGCGCATCAGGTCCCAGGAGTGCATGGCACCTTTCCAGTCGTTGGCGCCGTTGCCGCATTCCTGTTCGGTCATGTAGCAGGGCAGTTCGGGGAATTCGGCATGCATGCCCGGAAGAGCCTGCTTGCCGGCCCACTGGAAGCCCATGCCCTTGATGAAAGGCCCGGCATTGGGATCGTTCACAATCTGGTCCCACATGCTCACATCGGCCCGCTCGATGGTGCCCAGCCAGACTTCCACACCCCGCTTCTGCATCTCGGGGCCGAGGGCGGCGATGAACTTCTTGAGACCGTCCGGCGTCCAGGTGCAGGCGGGATACCACTGGGCGGAGTTGGGCTCGTTCTGCGGCATCACCATGTAGATGGGAACACCTTCGGCCTTGTAGGCATCGACATACTTGCCGAAGTAGAGCGCATAGGCGTTCAGGTACTCGGGTTCCAGGGTGAAGGCATCGGTCCCTTCGCGAATCTGCTTGTCCTCGTCCAGGCCGTTGTCGGCCAGGCGCTGCGGATTGAAGCCGAAGGTGCTGCCACCGGTGGCGCGGGTGTCTTCCATGTTTTCACGGCGCTTGCGCATCTCTTCAAAACGGCGGGCCAGCGGACGGGTGGAGGTGTTGGCGTAGTGCTTGTTCACCTTGAGCCAGGCCGGAGGGCACCAGGGAGAACCCCATACCCGGAGGGCGGGATTGGCCTTCTGGGCACTTTTGAGGAAAGGCAGGAGGTAATTCTTGTCCCGGTCGATGGAGAAATGCTCCATGGCGAAGTCACCGTCCACATCGTCGTAGGAATAGTACTCAAGGGCAAAGTCGCTGGCGCCGATCGGGGTACGGGCCATCTGGAAGGAGGCGCCCACTCCGGGAGCGAAGAGTTCGCGGAAGATGGTCTCCCGCTCCCCGTCGGTGAGGACGCTCAGGGAAGACCAGCTGAGCTCGCTGGCGGCCGTGCCGAAACCCTCCATGGTCTGCAGGGTCTGTGCCGGGTCAATCACTACCGTAGCCTCGGCGGCATCGGCCGTAATGCTTTCTACATCCCCGGCCTGCCAGGGATTTTCAAAAGTGGTGGAGACCCATTCCACCTTGTCGGAGCTGCAGGCAGAGAGTGCGGCCGCGCTCAAAAGCAGGGTAAATACATGAGAAATTTTCATATTGCAAGGGTTTAACTATTTCACAAGACGGATGGTGATGGTGCGCTGGTACCCTTGGGGATAGACGCGGTAGGCATCGTAGATACCACGGGCGGTGCAGCCGACACCGGAAGTAGCGTAATCCAGGTTCACGGTGATGTCGCCGCCCCGCTGGAGCTGATACTGGTAAACAGCCTTGGTCAGATTCTCGGTGGTGCAATCGTAGGCGTTGAAAGCGAACGGCTGGTCCATGCGGAATTCCAGGCCCTTGCCGGACGCATCCGTGAACCGGACCCAACGGTTGTCCATCCTGAGGCCGTAATCCTGCGGAATCAGGTAAGGCTCGTACATGGCGTCCACGTCGGAGTGCCAGATTCCCATGCGATAGCCGCTCCTGCGGTCGGGATAGGAAGCCTGAGGGCCACGGCCGTACCAGTCTACGTTGACAAGGCTCTTGTCCAGGGTGAGCGTCACACCCAGACGCGGCAGCCAGGCGGGCATGGTGCCCTGCGGGTGCACGGTATGCTGTACGGTAAGGGTTCCGTCACCGCTTACGCGCCAGTTGTAGGTATTGTCGAAGCCATTGTAGGACCGCCCCATGATGTAGGCATCCAGCTGTCCCTCCTGGGCACGGCCGCCGCCGAGAAGATCCAGTCCGCGGACCTCTACCACAACCTCGTCCCCTGCCTCACGGGCAAGCACACGGACGGGCAGCGAGCCCAGCTGGTCCAGACCGCCGGCGTAATAGAGCGAGGCAAGTACCTGGCTATGGCCGATGGCACCATAACCGGTAGCGTCCAGACGCCCCGCCTGACGGCCGTTCCAGCCATCCAGCTCATTGGCGAGGGGAGCCCTCCAGACGTTGAGTTTAAGGGGTTCCTTCAGCAATTCCTTGCCATCCACCACAGCGGAGACCAGGGCGCCGGTGCGGGCGTCGAACTTGTAGGTAAAGCCGTTTCCCGAGGCCGATACATATTTCTCGTCTGTCTTTAAAGTCACCTTGCCGGAAGCCGGGGTGACAGGGGCCGGGATGTTCCAGGAGGCGAGGTCGAACTGGTCCCAGGACACTTCATGTCCCTTGGGGGCCCAAACCTCGTCTGAAGCAAGCACCGAACTGATATTCAGGCGGTATTCCTTTCCGGGAACCGGCTGCGGGCGCCGGAGCGGGATACGGACGACCTGGCGGGAGAGCGGAGCCACGTCCAGATCCAGGTTTCCGGAAGCCACCACCTCGTCATCGGCCGTCACAGTCCAGGTGGTCTTATAGTAGGAGGCATTCAGGAAATGGTTGCGGTTCCACACCTCCACAGTACCCAGTTCCGGATTCAGGAGTTCAAACTTGAGCGGCTGGGTGCTCTTTTTCATCTGCCACATTTCCGGCTGGGGAACGCGGTCGGGCCAGATGGAGCCGTAGGTACGGGCGCCTACGCCATAGGAATAGAAGGTGCCCTTCTGTGTCTCACCCTCGAAATCGAGCCAAAGGGCGGCCTTGGAGGGATCGAACCTGCCCGGAGCCACGGCATCGGCAAAGACGCCCACATTGTCGATGAGGGCATCGCAGATGTACACATTGGTTTCCTGGCCCATGGCTTCCTCGCTGCGGCCGATGCAGAGCGACAGCGGAAGGTTGCGGATGGCTCCGCGCATGGGCTGGGAGGCCACTTCGGCACCGTCGATATAGATCTTCATGGTCGATCCGTCGTAGGTGGCGGTCACATTGTGCCACTTGTTCTCCCAGTCGGCCGGAAGAGAAGCGGTAAGGGTCTGTTTGCGGCCGTTGTCCAGGTAGAAGTTCAGCTTGTCGGCCCCCTGCTGCTTGAGACCATACTGGTTCTCGCCCTTGGTGATGAGGTAGCCGCCACTCTTGTTGAATTTGCGCGGGAAGATATCCAACGTGAGGGTGAGCTTGTCACCCGAGATTTCTACGGAATTGGCCCGGTACACCTGGACCCACTGGTCCTGCTTGTTCAGGTCGATGGCCTTGCCGGTAGGGCCTGCCACCAACTTTGCCCGGCCCATGATATGGGCGGGGACGGCATTCGGGGACTTGTCCTTGAGTTCGCGCACCGGCTCGGTGATGCCCACGCTCACGAAGTCCCAGATGGCGCCGCCGATAATCTTGGGATAGGAATAGATGACATCCCAGTAATCGTCCATACTGCCGCCGCCGTTGCCGGCCACGGAGAGATATTCGTCCATGAACGAAGGACGCAGGTCCTTGGTATCAAGGCCATAGCCGATTTCATGCTCCAGCGGAGAAGGATAGCGGGGGCCTACGATATCCTCGGCCGGATGTTTGGCCGAGTTGCCGCCGTACATCCAGAAACGGGTGGGATCCAGGCGCTTGCCTTCCTTCACCACCTCGGTGATGTTCTGTCCTTCACCGCTCTCGTTGCCGGCGCTCCAGAAGAGGACGCAGGGGTGGTTGCGGTCGCGCAGCACCATCCGGCGCACGCGCTCGCGGTACATTTCGGTGAATTCCGGCATGTCGCAGACATATTCCGTGGCATGGGATTCGTCACCGGTCTCGTCAATGATGAACAGCCCGTATTCATCGGCCAGGTCCAGATATTTGTTCACCGGCGGATAGTGGGAGGTTCGTACAGCGTTGAAATTGAACTGCTTCAGGATTTCCATATCCTTGCGGATGGTGGCCTCGTCCATCGCGTGTCCCATTTCCGGATGCTGCATGTGGGAACATTCGGCGCTCACCTTCAGCGGCTGGCCGTTGAGATAGAAAACGCCCTCGCGGATCTCGGTTTTCTTGAAGCCCATCTTCTTGGAGACGGCGTCCACCACCTTCCCGTTGCCGTCGACCAATTCCATGTCCAGGTTGTAGAGCACGGGGGTTTCGGAGGACCACTTTTCGGGAGCAGTCACTTTGGAAGAGAACTTGAGGGTCTGGAGGGAGCCCTGTGCAAGGCCGAAAGCAACGCTTTCCATCTGCGCTACGGCCCTGCCGTCCTTGGAGACAGATGCCCGCACGCGGTAGCCCTGCTGGTCGACCTCGTAGCCTTTCACGTCCACCGTAAGGGAAAGGTCGGAATCTTTGTAATCCGGGCCGAAGTCCGTGATCACCTGCCAGTCGAAAAGGCGGGCCTGCGGGGTGGCGTAAAGCACCACATCGTCGAAGATACCGGCCAGGCGCCAGTAATCCTGGCTTTCCAGATAGTAGCCATCGGAGTATTTGAGCACCAGTACGGCCAGCGTATTCTTGCCGGACTTCAGGTACTTGGTGATATCATACTCGGCCGGCTCCTGGGCGCCTTCGTTGTAGCCTACCTGCTGCCCGTTCACCCACACGAAGGATCCGGAAGCCACCTTCTCGAAGCGGAGGAACACTTTCTCCCCTTTCCAGGCCGACGGGACCGTAAATGTGGTCCTGTAGGCTCCGGTGGGATTCAGGTCCCAGGGGACATTCGGCACTTGGACAGCGAAGGGATCCCCGGCTGTCGCTCCGCCCATCCTGTACCTGGCCCTGGCTTTCTCCATCTCCGTGGCATTGGGATCGTCCAGGATCTTCTGGAACTGGTCCAGGCGTGACTGGGGCATCTTGTTGGGGTACGGGGTGGTGATGTTACGGAACAGCGGCTGTCCGAATCCCTGCATCTCCCAGTTGGAAGGCACCTCGATAAGGGGCCACTTTTTGTCGTTGAAGCCCGGCTGGAAGAAGTTCTTGGGCACATCCAGCGGAGACTCGAAATACTGGAACTTCCACTTTCCGTTCAGGATCAGGTTGTGCTGGGGAATATGGTAAGCCCGGCCGGGTTCCTGGTTCTGCTCGAACACAGCCAGGTTCTCGACGTAATACGACAAATCCTCCATATAAGGCTTGTCCTGGGCAAACACCTGGGCCGACAAAAGCACGCAGGCAAGGAAAAGGCAAGTTTTACGCATAGTTGGTCAATAGATTATTTTTCTTTCTTAGTGAAAAGGCGGATGCGGGATTCCATGTCACCGAACAGCAGACGGGTGTCAATGGTCTTGTAAACAATAATTTCCCTCCCGGTGCGGGTAAAGTCATACAGGCCTTCGTCCGTCACATAAGGAGCGGCTACGGTTTCGTAGAAGCAGCCGGCGGCACCGGGTTCGAAAGTGGTGGTAAGGGTGCTGATGAGACACAACGGACTGTCACCCAGCACATAGGTATCGGCCATGCGGGCGAAACCGCCCAGCTTTCCGCATAGGTATTCGCCGATCTTGCCCTGTGGGGCAATCTTGTCGTCCAGCTCGGCCATGCTGTAAAGGGACTGGCGATACACATCGCGCGGAATCTGCCAGATGGTGAGGTCGCTCTCGTTAAATACGGTCTGGGCCGATTTCACATCCAGCCGGAGATTGTATTCCACCAGGTTGTTTCCCCGGAAATGCTCCGGCGGGAACGGATGGCCGAATGGATATTCCTGACCGCCTATCCAAAGGAGAATGACATTCTTGGAAATGGAGGGGTCCATGAGCCATGCGCTCGCGATGTCGGTAAGCGGACCGCCGAACAACAGGTATAACGGACGTTCGGGAGAAGCCTTGTGCGCTTCCTCGATGATGAGTCTGGCACCCTCCGATTCAATCGGAGTCCGGGCATCCTGCATCGGACCGGGGGCGCCGGGTTTCACGGTAATGACACCGGTCTTCCCTACCAGCTCCAGGATTTCATTGGCACGGCTTACGGAGATTTCGGCATTGTTGCGGGCAGCCGCCTCGCCGCCGGTCTGTCCCCAGGCCTGGGAACGGGCGCCCACATGGGCACCTACGATTCCCCGCACGTCAGAACTGGTGCAGAGGAGCTGATGTACCAGATGAAACAAGCCGTCTCCGTCACCGCAGAGGTCATTGTCAATGAGCACTTTCACTCGCCCGCCTTGGGGAGGCTGGGCATTAAGGCTGATACCAAGAAAAACAGAAGCGATGAAAAGCAGGCAATGGCGAATGAACTGTGTCATATCTCTTTTTTACAAAAATACAAAAAATGAGTGAAAAAGCCACAGCCCAAATGACTGTGGCTTTTTGCAAACACAACCAATATTACTCAACAATTGCAGCAAAACCTCCGCCCGGAGCCATATGGATTGTCACGGGCCCGGAGAGATTTATCTTTTCAATCTTGTAATCCACTGGAATTTTATCGACATTGACGCCATCTTTATAGATTTCTGCTGTTTTGCAGCCGGTAAATCCAAGGTCCAGAACGATATCCCGGGCGGTCCAACCAGTCAAACCACCTATATACCATTTGTTTCCTTTGCGTCTGGCTGTAACAATATACTGCCCGACTTCGCCTTGAAGGACACGGGTCTCATCCCATGTAGTAGGGAAACGGACTATGAAATCCGTGGTCTCCTGCTCTTTCATGTAGGCAGACGGGCTGTCGGCGAGCATCGCCAGCGGAGAATCCAGCACCGCATACATGGCTACCTGATGAGAACGGGTTCCCTGACTGGAAGGATAACTGAAACTAGGGACAAATCCGCCGGCACCGTTCCGGCCTCTGCGAGGTTGTCCTACACTGCGCATGGCACCCTGGGTATAATCAAGCGGACCGGCAAGCATCCGAATATAAGGATAAGTCACATCGTACTCAATGATATCTTCAGTGGACCATTTCATATTTTCAAGGCCCCAGATACCTTCATAGTTAAGAACATGCGGGAAAGTCCTGTTGAAACCGGCAGGCTTGTACATACCATGCAGGTCAAGAAGAAGATGGTACTTTGCACAAGTTTCTGCAATCCGGTAATTCATTTCGACCGCCTGCTGGTCATCCCTGTCAATGAAATCGACCTTAAAGCCCTTGATTCCCATTGCAGAGTACTTTTGACAGACTTCTTCCAACTGTTTATCAAGCGTATAGGAAATAGCCCACAGGAAAAGTCCGACATTCTTTTCTTTGGCGAAACGGACCAGTTCCTCCAAATCCACGCCTGGAGATACAAGCGTCAGATCTGCTTCTCTTTCAGGATTCCATCCTTCATCAAGCACGACATACTCAATCCCATTCCTGGATGCGAAGTCGATATAATATTTCCATGTCTCCGTATTGAGCCCGGACTTGAAGTCAACTCCTGAAAGGCCCCAGTTATTCCAATAATCCCAAGCGACCATCCCAGGCTTGATCCAGGAAGTATCACCGATCCGGTTTTCAGCACCCAGGAGCCATACAATCGGATTTTCGGCCAACTGTGTATCATTTTCAGAGATGGCAAGTACCCTCCAGGGAAAATACCGTGGAGAAGATTTGGATGCACTTTTATGTATCTCTGCCTGGATGTCGGAATAGGCGACGGCCTTCACCTGACGATGCATACGGTCCATCTCCGTTTCGCTGGGAATATTGGCAAAAGCTCCGTACAGAGCATTCTCCTTATCCTGACTTTTCCAAAGGAACATACCCGGATAGGATTCCAGGTCGGATTCGGTAATAGCCACCTTCATTCCGCCGTCAAGACACACCAGAAGCGGAGAGAATGCCGGCCAGTCTGTCCTGAAACCAGAGATAGGGGTATAAGTGTACTTGCTCTCGAAAGAGCACTGGTAAGGATTCTGTCCCTGCTGGCCATTGCTGTACGGGACATAAGCTTTATAGTCTTTCGAGAAATTGTACTGCGCCACCTCGCCTATTACCTTGTCTCCGGCTTTGAGCGTTGTGGAAAAAAACCGATAAGCCACCCCTTCGTCATATGCGCGGAATACAACACCGAATCCATCATTCAAGGTCAGGGTTACCTCATTATAACTCTCCTTCAGGGATGAATATTTATAGAACTCCGGATGCAGGACATTGTCTACTTTATCATTTTTGACTTTTTTTACAGTTCCACCTGAGGAAACATCTTTATCCCCGGACTTGCCGGATGTTCGGATTGTCATGGCCAATTCCGACGGGCTAAGGACCTCAAGACCATTTCTGGTGACAGAATAAGACAAGGCGGGTCCCCCGGCAACAATGTTGACCGAAGTCTTTCCGTCCGGAGATTTCAAGACTATATCGGTAGTCTTTGCCTGAACGGTCGTCAGAACGGAAAACAGCACCAAAATACAGGAAACAAATTTCTTCATAGCTGATTACTATAACTTAATTGATATCGATTCTCCATCGTAACTGAGTTGGGCAGTTCGGGAGCCCTTGTCCGAGACAACTGTCACTTGGACAGCCCTGGGGTCTGGCATACCTTCAAAAGACCCTTCCCGCTTCCCGATTGTAAACTCTCCCGTAGAATCATTCCAGGACATCGGGATATTGGTGTAGGCACCTTTCTCATAATTGTAATTGACACCTTCATCCTCATATACGGTACAATTACCATCCTTACCGGCATATACGGTTACAAAGAAGGCATTGTCATTCGGCATGTCAGTATATTCTATTTCATTGCCCATCACCACAATTTGACCGGAACGGACAAACAAAGGCGAGTATTCATAAGGAGCTGCAGCCTGGATTGTCTGCCCGCCATCATAGGCCTTCCCCGTATGGAAATCATACCAAGTATAACCTTTCGGAAGATAGACCTCCCGGCTCCTGGCCTTGTATTCATAAACCGGACATACCAGGAAAGCATCTCCGAACATGAACTCATCAGAAATATTAAGTGCTTTCTTATCATCCGTGAAGTCCATGACAAGCGGCCGCATGAGGGTATAGTCCTCAAAATAGGCCCGTGCTGCCATCGTGTAAAGGTAAGGCATCAGGCGATACCGCAGAGCATTGGCAGCAACCATCGCCTTATAGGCAGGATGTCCGGCAGGTGCAATATTATAAATTTCACGGAAGATACCCGATCCGTGTGAACGGTACATGGGTGTAAAAGCACCCCACTGATGCCAGCGGACATTCATCTCGCGCCATTCGGCCTGGTTTTCAGAACCTTCTTCCATACGGTAGAACTTGTTCTGCGGAGTGAAGCCGCCAATATCCTGCGACCAGAACGGGATTCCGGATATTGAGAAGTTGAGTCCTGCACTAATCTGAGCTTTCATATCCTCCCAGCAACTGCCTATATCCCCGGACCATGTCGCCGTAGAATAGCGTTGCAATCCGGCGAACCCGGAACGTGTAAGCAGGAATACTCGCTGATTGGGAAGGGATTTTCTCTGGCCATTGTAAATGGCATCTGCATTAACCAAAGCATAGGTATTGAAGTACCTTGTAGAAGAGCCCAGGTAAGTAGGTCCGGAGAGCTCCTTCCGATAATCCATTGAAGCATTGGACAGGATATCGGGTTCAGATGCATCCATCCACCAGGCATCAATCCCAAGAGAAAGATAATGCTCTTCCATCTGTTTCCAGAACAATTCGCGTCCGGCAGGATTATAGGCATCATAGAAAGAAGCAAGATATCCGGGGCGTATGAAATCAAGGACACTGTCCCGGATGGCTGTCTGATACATCGCACCAATCGCATCCAATTCCTTAAAATGTTCGGTGGAAGCATAGAATTTGGGCCACACGGAAACCATGTATTTGGCATGCATGGAATGAATGGTATCGACCATCTGTTTGGGATCCGGGAAACGCTCCGGATCAAATTCATGACTGCCCCATTGGTCTACAACCCAGTGCGACCAGTCCATGACGATATTGTCCAGACCGATGTGGCGGTCGCGGTATTCTTTTACAGCACCCACAATTTCATCCTGGGTCTTGTAGCGTTCCCGGCTCTGCCAGTAGCCCATCACCCATTTGGGCATGATGGGAGCTTTTCCTGTCAAGGTACGATATCCGCTCACAACACCATCAGGCGTACCACCCCAAATAAAGTAATAATCAATCATGTCTCCCATTTCACTCCACCAGGACATCTTTGCCTGCTCTTCGGGGGCAACTGGGGCAAGAGCTTTTAGAGAGAGATAAGATACGCTGCCATCCACTTCCACTTTGAAATGGCGGGAAGTTCCAGCTGTCATCTCCACCGGGAATTTGACGCTGTTGGGATTCCAGGATGTCCTCCAATGAACGGGGACAACCTCCTCTCCGTCGACGGAGACCTTTACATAGTTGGCATAATAAAGGATGAAATTGTAAATTCCGGATTCTTTCGGAGTCAGATCCCCTTCATAAATGGTCTTTCCTCCACGTCCGAACATCATCCCACGCGGTATCTGCGGCAGGTTTTTCGCCTTTTCAAGATCAGAGAAATCTATGGTCTTTTCGAACCGTTCGACGATTACTTTTCCGTCAGCGTCCATGTACCGGCCAGTCAGGCCTCCATCGACAAACAATTCGTCAAGATTGGAGTAATCCAAAGGATTGCCCCAGCGAGTCAGAGAATAGTTATCCCAGTAAATACCATACCCTTTGTTAGATACGATGGTCGGATTGGACACCTTCGTATTATACTGATATAAAGTTTCGTTGCGGCCTTTGTAATTGAATTCGTCACTTTGGTGCTGGCCCAGGCCGTAAAAGGCCTCGTCATCCGGTGAATGGAAAACTTGCTGGAAGGAATACCCTTTGTCCGAATCAACTTCAATGGGGGAAAAGCTCCGCCTGTCCTCTGCAAGTACCTGGTCTCCGTCTTTATTAAAAAAGGAAACGGCTCCCGTCTTCTTATCAATCCTAGCTGTCACTTCCGCCGTTGCCAAGGCAACGGACTGATTATCTTCCGTCACAGTGAATTTGGGGAGTGATGACGGATTACGAGGGATGACAACAAGAGAGGGTCTTTGGGAGAACTGTTTGTCCACCGTCGCACTAACTCGAAGGATTCTGTCCGATACTGCTTCTACCCGGACTTTATCACCTGCTTCTGTTTTTACGACGACACCTTCTGCCGTTTTTTTTACTGGAGAACATCCGACTGCAAAAAGAAGGAACAGATAAATACAATGTTTGTTCTTCATGATCTATTTGTTTTGCGGATAAAAAAAAGCAGATGGAAAGAGAGTCATCCCCCTCTCCATCTGCTACAAGAATCTGCTAATAGTTGGGATTCTGCTTGATATTCGTAGACTCGATTTCACTGAGGGGGAACGGAAGAAGTTCATCCCTTCCGGAAATAAAGCCTGCAGGTTTTTTCCCTTCCTTGGAGCGGATGTCCCATTCACTACCCACTCCTCCGTCGTTCACATAGCCATAGAAGTCATAATCGACCTTGCCCTTGTTTGCGAGGACAGTGGCGGCATCGCCCCAGCGGACGAGGTCGAAGAACCGCTCGTTCTCAAAGAACATCTCGGCACGGCGCTCATTCTTGACATCTGAGAGCGTATAAGATGAAAGTGCAGGAAGACCGGCACGGACACGGACCTTATTAAGTGCCTCGAGACCGGAAAGGCTGGCCGTGGGAGCTGTGTTCAAAACGGCTTCGGCATAGGAAAGAAGGACTTCCGTATAGCGCATATAAGGATAATTGCGCTTGTTATACGCATTGTACAACGAGGTATAAGGGAAGAGGTCCTCTTTATAGGTAAGGAGACGGATCTGGAAATAGCCGCCGCAATAGTTTACAGGTGCCGACCAGACAACGTCACTACCCTTCTGAGGGAGAATCTTCTGGCCGCTTTCGTCTACAAGACCGTTGAAGAACCAGCCGGAAGTCATCAGATCATCGAAACTGATAACGAGTGTCTTTGCTCTCTTGGAGAGTTCCCCGTCTGCACCGCGGTCATAGGAATAAATGAATTCTCCGAATTCTTTTGCCGGAGACAGATAACCCCAGGATCCATCAATCACATCGGCAGGAATCCTGATATTGGAAGCACGCCATCCGAGGAAGGCAGCATTCCAACGATATTCCTGGTTTTCCTTGTTATCGGTGTTCTCGTCGTTGGAATTGTGTTCGAAAATGTACTCGCAGCTGAGATCGGCGGCAGGACGATAAATCTTTGCCGGATCATCAAGAAGGTCGTACAGGTTGGACGAGATTACCTTGCCAAGATAGTTGGCGGCGCCGGCATAATCCTTCTGCCAGAGTTTGGCCCGGCCAAGGTAAGCATAGCACGCCTCTTTGGTCAGACGGCCGCCGATAGCTTTTTGTCCATCCTTGCCAGCCTTGGAAGGGAGGACCTCCGCAGCTGCGAGAAGGTCATCTTCGACCATTTTCCAAAGTTCAGCCGGATCGCCGTTGGTAATTTCCTTCGCCTCGGTAGGCGTAAGCACATGGTCCACCAGGGCAGGTGTACCCCAATAACGGATGATATCGATATAGATGATACCTCTGAATGCTTGTGCTTCAGCACGGACAAGCTTTTTCACTGGAGTATCGTCAGCGAGTTTCTCCAAAATCAGGTTCGCATACTTTACAATGGCATAGTGATGCTGATAAAAAGGCTTCAGAGCGATACTGTTGGGAGTAAGGGCATGATCCGAGTATTCCTGGATTTCAACGGCCGCGTCGGAAGCATGATAGCTGTCACCGCCAAGGCAGTTCTTCTGCTGAAGAGGATTATTGCCACTGGAAGGCGCTCCGCCCGAAAAAAGGTTTGTATAATAGTACCTGTAGATACCGGCAATGAGGCTAAGGGCATCGTCGTCGGTAGCGTTCTCATAATACGAGTCCTGATCGATGACGCTGTGCTGCTCAATCTCAAGCAACTGCTGACTGCAGGAAGCAAGAATCGAGACACTTGCGAGAATGGACGTCAATATGATAAAATACTTCTTCATAATTCTTAAAATTCAAATCGTTAGAAAGAGAGGTTAAGGCCGAGGGATACCCGTTTTGCAATAGGATACTGAACCTGGTCGACAGCCATCTGGCTGCCGGAGGTGGCACTTCTGGTCTCCGGATCGAATCCGGGGTACTTGGTAAAGGTGAAGAAGTCATCAAGGGATACGTACGCACGGAGGCTGCTGATACTTAATTTGTTAAGCAACTTCTTGGGAAGATTGTATCCCAACTGGATCTGTTTGATCTTAAAGTAAGAAGCATCAAAGACCAGCATGTCGGACTGCAGGAACAAAGACTCCTGGTTAATCTGGTTCTGAGGGGAAGGGAGTGTCTTGCCAGCGTTTTCGTAGAAATAAGCGAGACGGTTGTTGGTAGGGATATCCGGACGGATTGCAACAAGAATCATGTCATAATCATAAGCTCCGGTACCAAATACGGTGAGGTCTAAGCCCTTCCAGGCTGCCGTCAGGGTAATACCATAGGTGAGTTTAGGGATACCATTTCCAATTTCTCCGGTATCGTCATTGGTCGGAGTATCGGAAATACCTCCGTCGGCCGTCTTGAAATAGGCTCGTCCGTTCTCGTCGATATGGTCTGTGGAATAACCCCAGATATACCAGATAGGATGTCCTTCCTCAAAATAGGTCAGCGGTACAAGTCCATTCGGCTGGTAGCCGGAAATACGGCCGCCTTCGGGACCTTTCGTTACCATATTCTTCAAAGTAGCGACATTCCCATTGATACCATAAGAGAAATCGCCGATGGAATCCTTCCATCCCAGTTCAAGTTCAAGGCCTTCGTTGTGAACGATACCGGCATTGACATAAGTCGAAGCAGAACCGGTCACAAGAGGAGGGATGCTGGTTGTGAGGAGACCGTCAGTATCTTTGCTGTAATAATCTGCGGTAAAGGTAAGGCGATCCCCGAAGAAGCGGGCGTCTAGACCCACGTCAAACTGACGGGATTCCTCCCAACGCAGTTCCGGATTCGGAAGGACACTGGAAACGAGTGCACCGATAGTTGACCCCTGAGGGCCGGTAAGGAAATCATATCCATTGGCCGTAGAGGTTGTGATGGATGTAGCATAACGGTAATTGCTGAGGACATTGACATTACCGTTGATACCCCAGGAGGCACGCAGTCTCAGGGTTGAGAACTTGCTTCTGTCAATATGATTACGGAAGAAAGGTTCATTGCTGATGTTCCAGCTGGCAGAAACAGAGGGGAAGAAACCCCAACGGGCAACTTTGGACAATTTGGAGGAGTCAAAGGCATCTGCACGGAAATTAGCCTGCAGGTTATACCGGTTGTCAAAATTCCAACCCAGACGGCCGAAGTAAGAGATAGCCGAATTCTCTGTGGTCTCACCGCCCACTGTATCATTGGCAGAAGTAGAGGACTGGCTCATCCAGCGGAAATTTTCCCGCTCGCTGACAAGAAGGTCCGTGGAAGCCGAAGTGTAATCCGTAACGCTGCGCTGATAAGACATACCAGCCATAGCAGACAAAGTATGCTTTGCAAAAGTTTTGCTATAATTGGCAAAATTCTCCCACTGATAGAACAGCGTACTTGTATTGTTGGTGGAGAGAGAAGCATTGTCTCTATGAGACTTGGCGCTTACATAATAGGAATCACCATAGTTATAAGTATAAGTACTTCCGATACGGTATCCGAAACGGGAAGTGAACACCAGACCCTTAATCGGAGTGAAGTCGGCGAAGAATGTTCCGTTCACATTCATCCGCTTGTTATAGTTATTGGAGATATCCCGGCTGATGAACGGGTTCACCTGATCAGAGTCATTCATACTGATACCATAGTAGTTTCCGTTCTCATCTTTGACCAGTTTTGCACCGGTATTCTTGATGGCGTTCACATAGCCGGGCAGGTTTCCGTCAGTATATGCTACCGGGAAAAGAGGATCCACCCTGAAAACGGAATTGATACCGGCGAAGTTCTGTCTGATAGCATAATCGATGGTATTGGTCATACCAACTTTCAACCATTTCTTCACCTGATGGCTGGCATTGACCTGGGAACCATACCTGGTGAAAGAGTCCTTATTTCCGGCAGCAATACCGTCGTTGTCGGAGTAGGACAAAGAGATAAAGAGATTCCCCTTATCCGTACCATTCTGGAAGCCGACAGTATGCCGCTGCATGAAACCGGTTCCAAGATATGCCGAGACCCAGTCCGTGTCGGTTTTTCCGTCCCAGTTGGCATCAATGGTAGTTTGAGACAACTTATTGGCGGATACCATGAAATCAATATACTGATTGGCATTCATAACACCTGGATTCTTTGCCAGGGACTGGAAGGTAAAGGCAGAATTGTAAAAGATTCTTCCGTTATTGTATCTTGCACCAGACTTTGTAGTAATGAGGACAACGCCATTACCGGCTTCCGCACCGTAGATAGCAGCGGAAGCAGCATCTTTGAGCACTTCGATGGATTCAACACTCTCTGTATCAAGATAGTCAATATTCCTCACCTTCAAACCGTCAACAATGTACAACGGGTCAGAAGATGAATTGGAAGAATAACCGCGAACACGGATGGTAGCGCTCTCACCAGGCGCACCGGAAGTCTGGAGAATCTGCACACCCGCAATCTTTCCCTGAAGGGCGTGACCAACCGTCTCAGATGTCCGGTTTTCCAAAGATTCAGAATTGACGGAAGAAATGGAGCCTGTAATGTCACTCTTACGCTGGACACCATAACCCACCACCACCGTTTCTTCTATAAGTTCGGAGTCCGTTTTCATAGAAATGTTCATCGTTCCACCGCCACTTGGGACCGTCCTCATCTCGGTCACGTAACCGATCGAAGAGAATTCAATGACAGAACCGGCTGGCAGATTCAACGAATAGCGACCGTTCAAATCAGTCGCGACACCGTTGGTAGTTCCTTGCTGGACAACGCCGACTCCGGGAATGGGCTGGGCATTCTCATCAACGACAGTGCCGGAAACAGTCACTCTTTGCTGCGCAAACACAGACGCGGAGATAAGAAGCAAAGGCAGCAAGACTGCCGTGCTTCTCTTCCAAAACGTTTTCAATGCTTTCATTGGAATGAGTTTTAGTTAATAATGGATTTTTAAATAGGTTAATCGGTTTCAATCACTTGTTTACAAAATTACGGCTTACAAGCCTGTACGATTTTTCGAAGAATTCAAATTATCTTTCGAATAGTCCAAAACGGAATCGGAGTTTTACAGAAAATCCATAGTTTTCCGAAAAATTCCTAACTTGCATTTAAAAAGAAACAGTAATGATGAAACCAGTTTTGTTTCTGGCTGCTGCTCTTGCAATCGCTGCCGGATGCCAATCAGAAAAGAACCCTGAAGTATCATCTCCGGGAATTGTCATCTCGCATGACCTTTCCAATCAGATTGTGTACGCCTTTGAGGAGGATAACCAGGGGCACATGTGGATAGGAACATTCCGTGGTCTGAATCGCTTTGCAGCGAACGAATACATCCAGTATTTCCAAAACGAGGACGGAACCGGTCTTCCGGACGATGAGGTATATGGCGTTCACAATGACCAGAGAGGGCGGCTTTGGGTAACAACCGTAAATGGTATTTGTTATCTCACAGACCAAGACAGTTTTATCCAGCCGAAAAACGGGAAACAAAACCTTGCTAGAGATATTGTTGAATCACCGGACGGACGTATGTTCTTCAACAATCAGATGCAGGTGATGGAATATCTGCCGGAACAAGATTCCATCAGAACTGACATTCTGTATGATCCGGTACAGCAGACACCCACACGCCTGTTCTTTCTTCAGAACGGGCAGATGCTTCTTCTTTCTTCCAAATGGATCCACTTTTACGATGCAAAAAACTTTAATTTGATATACACGCTTACGCCAACGCGTCCCGCTTCATCCTGGGAGATGTCGGCTGACGGCAAAATCTGGTGTTCCGGCAGCGAAGGTGTTTTTTTGTTTGACCCGCTCAATAAGGTTATACTGGAAGCACCCAAGGCTCTTGGCAAAGAGCCCCAACTTGCCGCAACCACACGGGCTATCCTCCCCTATGACGATTCTCTTACCCTATTCGTAACCAACTCGGGAGACCTCTTGGCATATGATGCATTCCACGACTTGGTACTTCATTCTGATGACAACAATTTTCCTTTTTCGCATCCAACAGATCCAATTACTGGCATCTACAAAGACAGAAAAGGAGATTTATGGCTCAGGCAAGGGTATTTAGGCTATTCCATCCTACATAACGAAAGGAAAGGATTCAATGCCGACAATACGCTTGCAAGCAGAATGAAAGAATATGTTATCAGTTCTGTCACATCCGACCACGATGGCCGGCTTTGGATTTCAGCGGCCAACTCTCCAAATATTTTCATGTACGACAACAAAGAACTGAAAGAATTTGATATAATCCATATCCTTGGTCCCGAAATCAAAACCTCCAGCGGAGTCCTCCAATTATTTGTCGATGAGGACGACGACATATGGGTTTCCTATTCCTCTGCCGGAATACGACGTTTCCACTATATGAACGGGACTCTTGTGCCAGCAGGGAAATGGTCTTACCGACTGGTTTTAACCTTCGCCGATGACGGAATGGGAAATGTCTGGGCCGGAGGCTTTAATTCTCCCGCCGTTTGCATCGACAAAAAAACAGGCACATTCCGAAAACTCGACCTGTACCCGGATGGGTACATGCATGTTTCTGCCATCAAGAAGACAAGCGCAGGACTTCTTGCAGGGGCTTTTCCCCATGACATCCGCCGGATAGACCCTGTATCATTCACTGCCGCTCCCTTTGTCAGCGAAGCAACGCTTAAGGAAGTCTTGACCAAAGGTGATTACATACCTACCTGCTTTTATGAAGACAGCCAAGGAATCATTTGGATAGGGACCAATACCAACGGCCTTCTCTGCTGGTATCCTGACAAGCGGGAACTCCGCCGGGTGTTTGGAACGCCCTGTGATGACATTTCCGCTGTCCTGGAAGACAAAGAAGGCAACATCTGGGTAAGCACCCAGTATGGTCTGGGGAAATACGACCGGGTCGAGCAGCGGTTCACCAATTATACTGCTGAAGATGGAATTGGTGGGAATCAATTCATGGACCGAGCCGCAACTATCCTTAAAGACGGAACCATGGTTTTTGGCGGGACACATGGATTTACAGTAGTCAATCCCTATAGTATTTCCAGAAAAAAAGACATTCCTCTCTCTTTTGAGTATCTAAAAGTCAATAACACCCTGGTGCAACCCGGTCCGGGAGCACCTGTTTCAAAGGCTCTGATGTCCGGACCCGAGATAACACTGAATCATAAACAGACGGGCCTTAGTATTGCTTTTGCCGCCTTGGACTATTCCAATGGAGAACGGAGCCGTTATTTCTACCGCCTGGAAGGATTTGACCGCTATTGGGTGGATGCTGGTGCTTCTCATGAGGCTTATTACGCCAACCTGAGCCCCGGGCACTATACTTTCCGTGTCCGAATCGGCAGCAACAGTATCGCAGAAAAGGAAATTGCCCTGCCTATTAACGTCAAGCCAACCCCCTGGCTTAGCAAATGGGCTATTCTTGCCTACATTCTATTAATAACCGGAGCTGCCTGGGGGCTCACATCTATCTGGACACATTATCGCAAAGAAGTCGCTGCCGCCCGCAAAGCGCAGCGGGAGAAGGAGGAGCAGCAGCGCATCAACCGGATGAACACCAGTTTCTTCGCCAACATGGCCCACGAGTTCCGCACGCCGCTCACCCTCATTTCCGGGCCTGTTTCCCTTCTGTCCGGCAGCGCCACGGCATCGGCCGAGGACAAGCGCATGCTCCGGACCGTGCAGAAAAATGTAGACCGCCTGCTCAAGCTGGTGAACCAGCTCCTTGACATGGGCAAGCTGGAGACCGACAGCCTCCCTCTCAAGGTGAGCAAAATGGACATCGTCCCACTGGTGAAGGAGCAGAACGACCTCTTCCTCTCCCGCGCCAAGAGCAAGAACATCAACTTCGAATTCTACTGCCATGAGAATACCTATGTAATGTGGGCCGATGCCGACAAAATCGGCAAAATCATGGGAAATCTCCTGTCCAACGCCTTCAAGTTCACGCCGGAAGGGGGCACTGTGCGGGTGATGCTGGACGTGATCTCGCGGGAGCATGTGGAGCGCACCTTCCCGCTCACCCAAAACGATACGCAGGAGAACTACCTCCGGGTCATCGTCTCCGACACCGGCCCCGGCATCCCCAAGGCCAGCACGGAGAAGATCTTCGAACGGTATTACCAGGTGGACGGAACCTCCGACGGGGCCTATAATTACGGAACCGGCATCGGCCTGTACTACACCCGGGCCCTGGTAACCCTGCACCACGGGTACATCCACGCAGGAAACCGCGAGGCCGGGACGGGAGCCGTCTTTACCTTCATCCTCCCCACCGGAGAAGACGCCTATGCGCTCTCCGAACGGGAAAACAGCATCGTCCAGGTGCAGAGCGAAGCGCCGGCCCCCGTGGAAGAGATTCCGGAAGTGACGGCAGCAGCGGCCTCCGGCAAGAGCATCCTGGTGGTGGACGACGACATCGAAGTTACCCAGTATCTCAAGGACCTGCTGTCGGCCGATTACGAGGTCATCTGCAAGTTCAACGCGGCATCGGCCCTGGAGAGCCTGAGCGAAAAACCGGTGGACCTGGTGATCAGCGACGTCTCCATGCCCGGGAAAGACGGCTACGCCCTCTGCAAGGACATCAAGAGCGACAGCCAGCTCTGCCACATCCCGGTAATCCTGGTCACTGCCAAAGTAACGGTGGAGAACCAGATCCAGGGCCTGGACATGGGGGCCGATGCCTATGTGACCAAGCCTTTCGATCCGTACTACCTGAAATCCCTCATCCGCTCGCAGCTGGACAACCGCGACCGGATGCAGCGGCTGGTCAGGTCGGCCACCAGCACGGAGGCCATCGCCCCCGCCGCCTCGCTTTCATCGCAGGACAGCGAATTCCTGGACAGCCTGTACAGACTGATGGAATCCGAGATGGCCAATCCGGAACTGGACGTAGAAAAAATGGCGGGAGATCTGTTCATCTCCCGCTCTAAGCTGTTCTACAAGGTGAAAGGCCTTACCGGCCAGACTCCCATCGAGTTTTTCAAACAGTATAAACTGAACCGCGCCGCCCAGCTGCTCAAGGAGGGGAAATACACCATTTCCCAAATCTCCGACCTCACCGGCTTCAGTTCCCCGTCCAAGTTTTCGACCTTGTTCAAGAAACAGTTCGGTGTCCCGCCCAGCGGCTACAAAGGCTAGACAGTCATCAGGGAATTACATCTTTGTCCAAGCAGACGCTTGTAATCCCGTTTCATTTCCGATGGCAGGAAAGACCTGTCCGTCAGTTCTTCCCATGCTTGCCGATGACTGCACATCCTGGCAATGATCTTCTCTGCCAATACATCCCGGACACCGGAAGCAGTCATGGCATCCAGGAAAGTCTTTCTCCCGAAACCTCTTTTTTCCCCGCCCACAGTGAAAGCCATGGCCATTTCCTCTGTGTCCGACGGGTCTGCAAGCCAGACGGACAGTAAATCATATGCGGGCGCAAGGACATACTCACGGTTTCCCGTATCGATTAAGGAGAAATTCTTGCAATGCATGTCCGAATTCCCGGTAATCCAGCTGAAAAGCACTACTTCCCAAAACCGCTGGATATCCAGCAGCGGTGCCGAAGAGAATTTCCGGATTGTATCGGCCAATTGCCCGTATGTTCCGTCATATTTATGCTCGGTAAGCCGATTGGACAGTTGGCACATGTCCAACATGGAAATCTTCCCGCCGTCATTGTCCCGGTCCATCCGTAGGGTCAGGTAGCCCAGTTCACCATCGATGAGACGGATGAGCGTATGCCGGGCTGTCTTGATTCCGGCGGCCTCCGCCATTTTCATCGTCAGGTCTTCCAGCTCCGGAAGGCAGGGATAATGCGAGCTCTGGGGCTTGAAAATATACTTCCCCCACAGACCGACAACCGTGAATTTCCTGGGTTCCCTCTTCCCTCCGCGATCTATATCCAGTGACATCTTGGCTTGGACGCCGGTTACTGATGTGCTGGCAAGAATAACCTTTTTTGCAAGTTCGGACATATGATCACGCGTATAGGGAAGAACAGGCACCTCGACTGAGCCAAAAAAACGGCGTGCACAGGACGGATGGAAATCCATCTGTCCTTTCTCCAACGGTTTATAACAATACAGACACTTACTCATTTTGCAAAGGGGTTACACTGATATCACCGATGCAATCCTTGCAACATGCCATGAGCAGGGACATCCGGTCCCGGGGATCGATTTTCCAGGAAGAGGAAGCGATGTCCAGCAGCCACCCTTCCGGAATGAGGCCATCAAAGACAGGAAACATCATTTCCTTGACATACTGTTCCGCGGAGAGGGGCATGGTGGGGCTCAAGGGTAACGCAGCCGGTCCTTCCAGATAGTCGGCATCGTAACTGAAATGGAAGGCTTCTTCGTCCTCCCACAAGATGCCGCAAAAGACATCTTTGATATATACCGCAGCTTGTTTCATAGCTCAGTCACCTTTATCGGCCCCAATTCTTCTCCAAACAGGGCCAGAACCAGATTTACCTTGTCCATTCGAAGTGTTTTCTTTCCTTGTTCCAGATCCCGGACAAAACGGAGTCCTACCCCGGAACGCTCGGCCAACTCGACTTGCGTGAGACCGTGTTTCTTCCGTTTCGCTTTAATATGTGCCGAAAGTATCATATCATTTTATACCTTATCGGGTACAAATATAATCATTTTTATGTAAAATATACCAAGTCGGGTATAATCAAGATGTCCTTTTAGTGTTTTATACCCGAAAAGATATAAAAACAGCCGACACATTTTGGTGCCGGCCGAAAATAAGCTGCTATCCTTTATTGACGCCTTACGGCATCTGGGTGGAGAAGTGACGGGTCATGTAGGAGAGGGCGCGGCGGAGGGCGTCGTACCAGTAATAGGAGGCGTGGGCTCCGTCAAAGCAGCGGAACTGGGCTTTCATGCCGTTCTTCTTCATCTGCTGGTAGGTGGCTACGTTGGCGTCGAACAGGAAGTCGTCGTCACCGCAGTCCAGCACGAAGTACACGTCTTTGGCCGCCTCGATCTGCTCCGGGGTGTAGTGGCCACCGTTCATGGTGGCGGGCAGCACGGCCGGGCTCTCCGCGCTGCTCTCGAACAGGCTGGCGCTCACGGCTGCGCTGATGGCATACACGCTGGAGAAAAGCTCCGGATGGCGCATGCCGTAGTTGAAGGAACCGCCGCCGCCCATGGACAGGCCGCCGATGGCGCGGTGTCCCTTGTCGGGAATGGTGCGGTAGCGCTTGTCGATACAGGGCATCAGCTCATTGAAGAAGTAGTCTTCGTACTTCCAGTCCGGCTGGTTGAAATAGCCCATGTGGCCGGCCTCGTTGGCGTTGGGGAACACCACGATGCATTCGGCGGCCGTCCCGTCGTTGGTGATCATGGTGATGGCCTCGGAGATCATGGAAACGGCGATGTTGGCCCATTCCCAGTCATTCTCACCGGCGCCATGGAGCATGTACACCACCGGATAACGGCGTTCGGGTTCCTTGGAATAGCTCTTCGGGAGCATCACGGAGAAGTTCTTGTCCACGCCCAGCACCTCGCTGTGGAAGTACAGGTGCTCTACGGGGATGGGGAAAACGCGGGCCTGATGGGCTGCCGGATCCTGCTCCTTCACCTCCTGGGCCCGGAGCGCGCAGGTCATCGACAGGGCGATGGCTGCGAAAGCGATTAACTTTTTCATGTATAGATAATTTGTGGTTTTACTTCTTGCTGCAAATATAAGCAAACGAAACCATAAAAGAAAGAGAATCGAAATTATTTTTCGCAAATAAAGAAAAATGTCGAAATAATAAAAGTACTTGCGTCTGATTATCTTTGTATAACCTTAATCAAAGCACGATGAAACACCTTATCGCCCTTCTTTCCGGTGCCGTGGCTATACTGGTTGCCGCAGCCTGCACTTCGCCCAAAATCCAGTATGCCAACGACACCACTCTGGAGCCCCGGCAGGCTGCAGCAGCCGGGCAGCTCCTCCGCGTCATTGTCATGACCGATGCGGAAGTAGGTTCCGGCTAGGCCCGCCACCGTCAGGGAGTCATTGATGTAGTTCATCCAGTGATTCCGCAGGTTCCATCACGCGGTGGGCCGCCCAGCTGCGGGCCTTCCCCAGTTTGAACGGGACCCGGGCCCGGATATCGGCCACGGAAGCGCCGAACAGCAGCTGATACGTGCCCGCCGCCGTTTCCCAGGCCGATGCATCCTCGTTGAACGAAGCCAGTTCGTAGGCCGATACCGGGAAGGAAAGCACCTGGCTCTCTCCGGGAGCGAGCAGGCGGGTCTTGGCAAAGGCTTTGAGTTCGCAGGCCGGCTTTTCAAGGGAACCGGAAGGCGCCGTCACATACAGCTGCACGGCCTCCTTCCCCGCCACGGACCCGGTGTTGGTCACCGTCACGGTAGCGACAAAGCCGTCGGCCGACGCCTTCACGGCAGGCTTGGAATAGGCGAACGATGTATAGCTGAGCCCGAAGCCGAAAGGATAGGAGACCTCCTTCCCGAAGGTGGAGAAGTACCTGTATCCCACATAGATGCTTTCCTCGTAACGGGTGTAGTCCACATCCTTCACCAGGGGCTCTTTCCGTCCGGTCACCGACATGGGCGCGCCGAAGGAAGCCGGCCCCTCATAGGCATAGGGGAAATGATGGGACGACGGATGGTCGAAGTATTGTAACGGGAAGGTCATGGTGAGTTTGCCGGAGGGATTCACCGCCCCGGTAAGGGCGTCGGTTACCGCATTGCCGCCCTCCTGCCCCAGTTGCCAGGCCAGCAGGATGGCATCCGGCCAGGCCTTCCAGGAAGCCGTTTCCACCACACCGGAGATGTTCAGCACCACTACCACCTTCTTGCCGGCGGCGTGATAGGCGTCGCAGACATTCCGGATCAGCGCCGTCTCATCGGCTGAGAGGTCGAAATCGGCCGGAATATGCCGATCCCGGGCCTCACCGGCATTGCGGCCGATGGTAATCACCGCCACATCGCCCTGTGCCGACAGGCCGAAGAACTTTTCCCGATCCAGTTCCAGCTCCCCTGCCGCGGGGGCATGGTCGAAGGGGCCGGCCACATAATCGGCCCAGCGGGCATCATGAAGCTCCAAATGGGCATTGTACAGACGGTCCAGATAGGGATTCAAGCCAAACCCAGCCTTTTCCAGGCCCTCTTTCAGGCTCACCACATAAGCGGCATTCACCTGTCCGGAACCGGTTCCTCCGGCAATGAAGCGATAGGAAGTATTCCCGTACAGGTCAATCTTTTCCACGTTTTTCAGCGGGAGGGTACCATCATTTTTCAGGAGCACCATCCCCTCGGAGGCGGCCTGCCGGGCAATGGCGGCGTGGCCTTTGAGGTCCGGCGCATCGGTCGCTTCCCGGCCCTTGAAAGTCCCGGTCTTCAGTACCAGTTCCAGCATCCGGCGCACGCAAAGGTCCAGATCGGCCTCCGGAAGTGCACCGGAGCGCACTTTCTCCACGATTTCCTTAATCTGGGACTTGTTGCCCGGCATCATCAGGTCGTTCCCGGCGCTCACCTGGGCGGCCGTGTTGCGGCGAGCGGTCCAGTCCGTGAGAACGATGCCGCGGAAGCCCCACTCGTCGCGGAGGATGGTCTCCAGCAGAGCCGGGTCTTCCTGGGTCCAGATCCCGTTGATGCGGTTGTAAGAGCTCATGACGGTCCACGGCTGCGATTCCCGCACCGCCATCTCGAAGCCCTTGAGATAGATTTCCCGCAGGGCACGGGTACTGATAATCACATCGTTGTCTTTCCGGTTGGTCTCCTGGCTGTTGGCTGCAAAATGCTTGACCGATGTTCCGACGCCCTGCCCCTGGATGCCCTGCACCATGGCAGCGGTCATCTTCCCCGTCAGATACGGGTCTTCGGAATAATACTCGAAATTGCGGCCGCAAAGGGGATTCCGGTGGATGTTGAGCGCCGGAGCCAGGATGACGTCCACCCCGTAGGCTACCGCCTCCTCCCCCATTGCGTCGCCGATACTCCGCAGCAAATCCGTATTCCAGGACGATGCCAGTGCAGTGGCCACCGGATAGGCCGTACAATAATAATCGCCCTCCTTTCCCTGGTGCTTCACAGCCAGGCGCAGCCCGGCAGGGCCGTCGGCCATGACCACATTCGTAATGCCCAGGCGGGGAAACGCATAGGTTGAGCCGCCCACCGCCATCCGGTTGTCGTAGATAGAGGCCGATGCCGGCAAATCATAAACAGCCTCGGAGGGGTCTCCTCCATATAGCACACCCTGGTTGGCACCAACCAGCAGCGTAGCCTTCTCTTCCAGGGTCATAGCCCTGAGCACGGTGTCCACATTGCCTTCCGACAACCTGGGTTGGGCCATTAGCAGGCCACCCGCCCACAAGGCAAAGACCAGAAGGAAGAAGTGTTTTTTCATAAGAGTCTGATTTGATCCACGACAACACCTTCGTCCAAGGCCTTAAGCACCAGCGTGTGGGAGGACTGCCTGCCAACCGGAAAGACCGCCTCCTTGATGCTCTGCCCTGTAAGCACATTCTCACACCACTCGGCCGAATGCCAGTGGGTTTCATACGAAAGGACTTGTTCCGGCTGCCCGTCGAGGGACACCGACAGGCGGATCTGTCCGTTGTTTACCGGGAAACTGGGCAGAAAGGCAATCCTTACACGGACAGAATCTGCGGATACCCGGCCGAAGTCGAATTCCTGCTTCTCCCCGCAAGGATAAAGCGCAGCTTTGTTCTCATAACCCAGCATATCCTGCAGCTGCCCCGAGCCCCGGGTGTATTCCGACCCGTTCCACTGCCGCAGTACGGGTTCGTCGGAGCGTAGCGGAGCGTCCAGCTTTGTTTTTGGAACGATCTCGAACACAGGCAGTTTCCTGGGCTGGAAATCCATCATGCGCTTCCATTTCCCATTGTTCCTGAGACCGTAGTTGTAAGTACTGGTAAGACGGGCGATGCTGTCGTAGGCGACATCGCTCTCCCGCCAGCTCCCCCGGCCATGACGAGCCAGCTGGGCGCGAAGGAACTTGTAGTTCATCTGCGTTGCAGCCTGGACCGGATACTGCACCAAATGGAAGTAGGCGTCCATCCGGTCTTCGGGCATATCGGCCGAGAGGGCTTCGGCCCGGTCAGAAATGGCCTTGTAATCGGAAAGCCTGCGACGGATGGTATTCTCGCTCCAGGGCAGGTCTCTCACCTCCAGACGGTCCGGATAATAAACATACGTATTGCCCATATGCTCCGGCTTCCGGATATGGGCCAGGCGGTAATGCTCCTTCATTACAGGAAGAAGTTCCTTTCCGGCAGGTTCGCCGAATTCCCGGCACAGGAACGCGCCCAGATGGGCGGAAGGGCCCTCCCGGCGCACCTGTTCGATATTCCAGGCCATCTCCAGAAACAGTTCGGTCTGGTACTCGATGGGTTTGATGTCGCCGACATTCAGGATCCAGATCTTCTGCACCCCGTTGTCATAGGCCTGGTTCATCTGTTCGTACAGCAGGCCGGGATTGAACGTGCCCAGCCACAGGTAATCGTGCGGCACACCCCAATAAGATACATGATAGTATATTCCGTTTCCGCCCGGACGCTGCCGTTCCTCGGCGGTAGGATAGTGGGTGACATAGCCGAAATTGTCATCCGGCCACATCAGCGTCACATCCTCGGGGACTTCCAGGCCGGCATTGTACACGTCCAGCACTTCCTTGTAAGGGATGAACATCTGCGGGACCCGGGTGACATCCGGATCTACCAGCCTCGCGAGCATTTCCCGCTGGGCGGCGATCACTTCCGTCAAGGCAGCCTTGCGCTCCTCAACGGTATTGGCTCCGGCCATGCCCCAGTCGTGCAGGCCGCGCATACCCACCGTATAGAAAATCTCCTGATCTTTCACCGCTTTCACCCGGTCTTCCCAGAAAGAGAGTACATTGTCGCGATTGCTTATGAAATTGTACTCTCCTTCGCCACGCCTGGGCCATTCCACGGCAGCATTGCAAGCCATGGGTTCGCAGTGGGAACTGCCGATATAGATGCCATAACGCTCTGCCACTTCACGGTTTCCCTCCGTCAGGAAGAACGCCTGGTTGCTTTCGTGCATGGCCGGCCAGAAAGTATTGGCCCTGAGACGGAGCAGCAGTTCGAAAATGCGCCCGTTCTTGTCCGGGCCGATCTCCGGACGGGTAGGCCGGTAAGGAGGCTCATAGTCCCGGCTGTTCCAGCGGGTAAGGCCCCAGTCTTCGTCATTGATGAAAATGCCCCGGAACTCCACGCTGGGGCTCTGGACATTCAGATAGCCTTTGGGCAATTCCAGTTTTTCCAGAGGGCGCGGAGTGACATCGGCCCAGAACTCCCAGGGAGAGACGCCCAAAAGACGAGTGAGTTCAACGATGCCATAAGCCGTTCCATGGGCGTCGCTGCCGACGATGTACAGGCGGTTTTTCCGGTCCACCACGAGCATGAAGGCCTCTTTCTTTCCTTTCAGCGGAGTAAGGTCTATGCCGGAAAGCAGCGGATTCACGCCCACTGTTCCCACAATAATCTGCGGAGACTGCTCCCCACGTGTAAAGTCCTTCCCAAGCACCAGCCGGCTGTCATGGCTCAGGATATCCAGCGTAGTCTGCACCATCACATGCTCGTCGGAGGAACAGGACAGGACCGGGCTTTCGCCGCTGCGCCAGACAAATTGTGCGTGGATCGATCCAACGAAAGAGAGAATGGCCAGAGAGATGGTAATGATCTTTTTCATATTCTTATCCGGTTTTATTTCACCGTTACCACCGTACGCAGGTAGGAAGTGCACTGCGGCGTGCCGTTGTCGGCCACGGTCAGGACCAAGTGAATCTGGTCGCCGGGGGCGGCATCGGCGGGGATGGTGATGCGGGTGACGGGGGCGGAAGGGCTGTCGATGGCCACATCGCCCTGGAAAGCGCCGTACACCTTCCACTGGGCCCAGCTGCAGGTAAGGGCATTGCCGTCCGGATCGGAGGCCGATGCCTTGATGTCCAACGTGGCGCCGGGCTTGGCCGAAAGGGAGATCGGACCCGTCACCGCCGGCTCATGGTTGGCCGATGCGAAGTCCGGCGCCACCGTCCAGGCCATGCGGGCGGCGAAATTGTTCTGCACCGCCGGGATGAAGTCCGGAAGCAGCGGTTCTCCCTGGGCGAAGAACGCGAACGGAGATGTATAGCCCATCTGCTTCTCCCTGTCGGTGAGTTCCTTCTGCCGGCCGGCCCAGCCCCCCCAACGCGGGTCTTCCCAGGCGCGGAGGCCGTTCCCGATCAGGTTCAGGAAACAAGGCGTATCGCCCTCGCTGATGAAGCTGTCCTTGGCGCCGGGAGCGGTCCACACATTGTATCCCATGCCGATCAGTTCTTCACGGGTATAGCCGGACAGGCCGAAGTAGTCGGTCACGTCACCGGGAACCATCTGCTTGCCGTCGCCCCAGACGCGGTACATGCTGCCCAGCAGCCCTTTGGAAGAGATGTTCTCCCGGGTCCAGGCGGCGCTGTAGTACAGGGTGTCGGCCTTGCCGGCGACAGAGCGCATCGCCCCGTAACCGATAGGGGTGATGTCGGCATTGAGGATGACCGATTCCACATCAGGCCAGGCAGGCTGGATGTAGTCGCGGAAAGAAGTGTCCTGCGCACCGGAGAGGCAGAGTTTGCACTTGGCATTGACTTTGGCCTTCACGGATTCCCACTCAGGAGTTCCGGCGTACTGCTCTTCAATGGACTTCAGGGCACGGGCCACCGTGCTGGGACCGCCCCACACCTGTACGAACACCGGGCGGGGATCATCGTCCAGCAGCACCTGTTTGATGAGGTCGGAGCCCGGGGTGTCCTCGGTGATATCGGCCTCGAAGGTGACGTTGCCCTCGCGGATCACCGCCTTCAGGGATGCCGGTGAAGGATAGGCCGGGTTGTGCTTCAGCAGGTTGGGATAGACCTTTTCATAGGCCTCCACGTCCTCGTCGATAAAGCGTTCGCCCTCTTTCCAGCGCCAGGTGGTCTGCGGGCCCAGGCCCATGCGGGCGTATTCGCTGCCCTCCCGCATCTGCGGGGTTTTGCCGTCGCCCTTCCAGTGGACCTGGCTGCTGGCGTAGATGAGGCCTTCCGTATCGTAGTCCGTAGAGAACAGCAGATAACGGAGAAGGGAGTTGTGGTCGTCCAGCTCCGGATCGCAGGTGACGATAATGCGGGGCTTGACGGGCTGCGGCTGCTGATGGGAGCAGCTGGAGAGCACGACGGCAGCCAGGGCCATAAAGGAAAGGAAACGTTTCATTATTCAACAGTTATTACAGTTCTGAGATAGTATGTAAGTACGGGATCGCCGTTGTCCTGGGCCTGGAGCACCAGATGGATGGTGTCGCCGCTCCTGGCATCGGCAGGGACCGTAAAGGTGGTCTTGGCCGTATTGGGGCTGTCCACCGCAAGGATGGCATCATTGGTGAGCACATAGGTGCCTACCGGGAAGTACCACCACTGAAGCGTGAGCTGGTCACCGTCCGGATCCGAAGCCTTGGCATTGATCGTTACCGTCTCACCGGCCTTGGCCTTGAGGGCGAAGGGGCCGCTGAGCTGCGGATAGTGGTTGGCATCCTCGTACTTCGGAGTCACGGACCACTTCATGCGGGCCGCCTCGGAGAGATTGCGCTCGGGAGCCATATTGGGGAAAGTATGGTCCTCGGGGCCGCCGCCGCGCATCATGGCCATCATGGCTGCCATGTCCGGAGATGCCCCGGAAGCACCCGGGGCGCCGGCAGGACGGTTCTGTGCATTCCGGGCACGGTCCGGACGTCCGCTCATCTGGGCCAGATTATTACCCATATAGGCGGGGTGACCGCTCTGGGCAGGTCCCTTGGTAATATCCCACCGGCCCGTCCAGCCGCCCCAGGTCGGATCTTCCCAAGCCCGGAGGCCATTGTCGATGAGCTGGTAGAAACAGCCGCTGTCACCGTCGCCGTAAAGAGTTCCCTGGGGCTGGATGGCAGTCCACACATAATAACCTTCAGCGGTCAGTTCCTCGCGGGTCTTTCCTGCTGAAGGACCGATGAAGTCCGTCATGTCGCCGGGCACCATCTGCTTGCCGTCACCCCAGAGGCGCACGCAGGCGCCGATGGGGCCGATGGTCATATACTTGGCCGTCCACTCGGGATCGGTATAGCTGGGGTTGCCTTTCCAGTTGCCCATACGGGCGTTGGTGTTCTGGACCCAGATGCCGGGCCAGTTTACGGCGATGTAGCTGTTATAGGCATTGTCCTGGTCACCGGAGAGGTTCAGGACCACTTTCTCGTTCACTTTCTTCACAATGGCATCCCATTCGGCCGTGCCTTTATACTCGTCCTCGATGCTGCGGAGGGCCGCCGCAATGGAGGAGCTGCCGCCCCAGGCCTGGATAAAGAGGGGGCCCGGCTTGTCGTCCAGGATGTTGGCCTTGATCAGGTTGGAGCCGTCGGTGTCGTAGGAATAGTCGCCCTCGAACACGCAGTTGCCCCACTTGGTCACGCTGCGGAGGTATTCCGGGGTGGGATAGCGGCTGTCGTGCACCTTCAGGTTCTGGTAGCACTCGGCATAAGCGTCGATGATGTCGTCAATAAACCGCTCCTCGGGGTTGAAGCGCCAGGAGATCTGCGGGCCCAGGCCCATGTTGTCGTATTCGCCGCCCGGGATGAACTGGGTGGTTCCCTTCCCGTCGCCCAGCCAGTGGAAACGGCTACTGGTGTACACCAGGCCGTCGATCTGGAAGTCTGTGGCGTGCAGCAGGAAACGGACCATGGAGTTGTTGTCGTCCAGTTCCGGGTCACAGGTGACGATGGTGCGGGGAGCTTGGAACACGCCGTCCTTGGGAGCGCTGGTGCAGGCAACGGCGGCCAGGGCCGCCAGGATCATATATTTCGCTTTCATATCCAAAGATAAACATTATTATTTGAAAAGCCTGGGCGCGTAGTCGGCCAAATAGATTCTCCAGTTCTTCCACACGTGGCCGCCGTCGGTCTCCAGATATACGTAAGGATAACCGTTGGCGTCGAATTTCTCACGCAGGGCCTTGTTGTTGTTATACAGGAAATCCACGTTGCCGCAGCCCATCCAGTAGAGCTTCACGCCCTTCTTGAACTGGGTGGCCAGCTTGGCGTCGAAGTCCTTGTAGATGGGAGAGATGTCTTCCCGGGTCACGCCCACGGCGGCGCTGAACAGCCCCACATAGCCGAACAGGTCCGGATAGTTGGCGCTGATGAAGGCCGAGTGGAAGCCGCCCATGGAAAGGCCGGCGATGGCACGGTGGCCCTTGTCGGCCTGGGTCCGGAAGGTCTTGTCAACGAACTTCACAATCTCCGGGAAACAGGTCTCGAAGGTGCCGTCCATGGTCCCCTGCTGGAAATGATACGGCTTGTAGTAGCCCATGTCGCTCTCGCCGGGAGCGGCGCTCATGCCGGCGTGGCCGTTGGGCATCACCACGATCATAGGTTCGGCCTTGCCCTGGGCGATCAAGTTGTCCAGGATGGTGCAGGCACGGCCGAAGTTCTTCCACTCATCCTCGTCACCGCCCATGCCGTGGAGCAGGTACAGGACCGGATACTTCTTCCTGGGATTGGCCTCATAGCCGTAAGGGGTATAAACATTCATGCGGCGGTCCATGCCCAGGCCGTCGGAGTGGTACCACACAGCCGTCACAGAGCCGTGCTTCACTTTCTGCACGCTGTACAGGTCGCCCATCCCGCCGGGGACGGTGAACAGGTTGGTGAGCGTGGCAAAGTCACGGAACACATACGGATGGTTGGGGTCGATGGTGGCAATCCCGTCCACCAGGAAGGTGTAGCTATAGAGTTCGGATACCAGGGGCTTGGAGGTGTAGGTCCACACTCCGCCCTCCCCTTCCGTCATGTCCACGATGCCGCTGGAGGCCATGCCGACATTCGTTCCCTTCTCCCCTTCCATAAAGTCTCCCACGATCTGCACCTTGTGCGCCTTGGGGGCCAGGAAGTTGAAGGTGACGGAACCGTCTTCGTTCACGATGGCCGATTTCAGGTCCTGGGACGGAAACAGGTTCTGCTGGGCAAAGGCAGGCAGCCCCAGAAGGGCTGCCGCCAGTGCTATGATGATTCTCTTCATAACAAATTTAGGAAACAGTGATTATGTATTGTGCAAAACGGGTCATGGGACGTTCGGCCTCGTCACGGACTTCCAGATTCACCACGAGCTTATCACCGCTCTTGGCGTCGGCCGGCACGGTGAAAGCGGCGTTCCAGCCCTTGGCCTCCACGGTGAGGCCTTCGGCCTTGCCTTCCTTATAGGTGCAGGAGGAGGCGGGCACATACCAGCTGGCCGTGAGCTTGTTGCCGTCGGGATCCGTCGCGGAACCGCTCAACTGGACAGTCTCGCCGGGAGCGGCGGTAAAGTCAGCCACTCCGGCGGTGACGATGGGCGCGTGGTTGCAGTCCTTGGACTCCGAGATGGCCCAGTCGGCCCGGGCGGCCAGCTCTTCCCACATCACGATGGTGTAGTGGTTGTTGCCGCGGTTGTTCACGTCGGAACGCAGGCCGATGTTGATGAACCCGGCGCAGCCGAACTGGCAGAAAGCCCAGGAATACGGCTCGTAGTCGGCCCTGGGATAGGTCTTGAGGTTCTCGGGGCCCCAGCCCAGGCGGGCGCTCTCACCCCAGTCCATGTAGTCGATGAGGCCATAGTTGTAGATGATGGGCTCACCGTAGATGGCGCGGCCTTCGGCCATCAGCCAGATTTCGCCGGTGAGTTTGCCGTGGTTGAGCTTGAAAGCCTCCAGGTTCCAGGGAGCGTGCAGGTAAGGCTGAAGTTCTTCGGCGGCAGGACGGGGACCGTTCTTGCTGGCGCTGAAGAAAGAGCCGTAGCTGAAGAAGCCGCCGGGGCCGTAACCACCGGCCTGCAGGCCCGGGAACATCTCGTCAATCTTGCTGTCGGCGCGGCAGTTGTCCTCGCCACTGCCGCCGATGCGTACCTTGTCGGTCACCTTTTTGAGGATGGACTCCCACTCGGGTGTGCCATGGTAGCGCTCGTAAATGGTGTACAGGGCCCGGACGGTGGTGTTGATGCCGCCCCAGTGCTGGATGGTGAGCGGACGGGGATCGTTGTCCAGGATTTTCTCCACGATGAAATTGGAGCCCTCAGTCTCGAAGCGGTAGTCACCCTCAAACTCGATGTTGCCCACCTTGGTGATACTGCGGATGTACTCCGGCGTGGGGTAGTTGGGATTGTTCTTGCTCAAGTACTGATAGTCAGCCTCATAATAGTCCAGCACACGGGACAGCCAGGTGGGATCCACCGGACGGTACTCGGTAAGGTCCGCCGCCGTTTTCACGCGGTGCTCGCAGTGCTGGGCGTTGCAGCGGAAATTCGGGGTGATCTGGCCCAGTGTATGCAGGCCGCCGTCGCCTTGGAAATGGAACATGCCGGCGGTCCAGACAATACCGGCGATGTCGTACTGGTCGGCATAAAGCAGGCTCAGCAGCACGCCGTTCATGTCATCCACCTCCAGGTCGGTGGTAATCAGGACCCGCTCCTGCTGGCTCTTGTCCACCTTGGGGGCAAGAGCCTCAGGAGCCAGATTCTTTGGGGAACTGGTGCAAGCGGCCACAAGGAGGGCGGCTGCACTATAAAGGAATCGTTTCATTTACAATTACTTTTTGAAAAGGAGCGGGGCAAATTCAGACAGGTAGAGGCGCCAGCAATTCCATACATGGGCGCCTTCACTTTCGCGGAGGGTCAGGTTGGGCATACCCAGGGCCTTGAGGTCTTCGTAATAAGTGGTCGCGATGCTATAGAGCATGTCATCACGGCCCACGCCAATCCAGTACTGCTTTACTCCGTTTGCAATCTGTGTGCGTGTCTGGTCCATAATCAGCTTATTGGCGGGATCCTTCTCGTCCAGTTCGTGAATACGGCCGCCGGCAGAGAATACACCCACATAGTCAAAGACATTGGGATATTGCCGGGAGATGGACACGGAATGACCGCCACCCATGGACAGGCCGGCGATGGCACGCCCGCACTTCTCAGGGATGGTGCGGAAGTTCTTGTCCACGAAGTTCACAATCTCCATGAAGTTGGCCACATACTTGCCTTCCGGATCACGGAAATGGAACGGCTTGTAGTAACCCAGGGAGCTCTCACCGGGTGCAGCCTGCATCTCGGCATGGCCGTTGGGCATCACCACGATCATAGGCTCGGCCTTGCCCTGGGCGATCAGGTTGTCCATGATCTGGACGGCGCGGCCGAAGATGGTCCACTCGTTCTCGTCACCGCCGGAGCCGTGGAGGAGATAGAGCACAGGATACTGCTTATAGGGGTTGGCATCGTATTCGGCCGGGAGGTACACATTGAGCCTGCGGTCCTTGCCGATACCATAGGAATGATACCACTTGGCCACCAGGGAGCCGTGGGGGACATCCGTCACTTTGAACAGGTCGGCCAGGCCGCCACCAACCAGGAACACATTGGTTACCGTGGCGAAGTCGCGGTACACGTGCGGGTTGTTGGGATCCAGCACGGGAACGCCGTCCACCAGGAAAGTATAGCTGTAAAGCTCGGAAGGAAGCGGGTTGGAGGTATAAGTCCAGGTACCGTCCTTGCCTTTTTTCATGTCAATCTGGCCGGCGCCCACCATGCCGGCGATGTGCTGCTGGACATCTTTCTTGATAAAGTCGCCGGCAATCTGCACTTTCTTCGCATCGGGGGCGATGAGGCGGAAGGTTACGCAGCCTTTCTCATCCACAGTGCCGGATTCAATATTCTGGGAAATGAAGAGGTTCTGCTGGGCAAAAGCAGTCAGCCCCAGGGCCAGGGCGGCCAGGAAGGAAACTATCTTTTTCATATCTGTGTTGTTCTTATAATGAAACCTGCCCAGTGCCCTTTGTGGAAGGCGCCGGGCAGGAGAATAATAAGTGAATAAACTTTTACCAGCCAGGGTTTTGGACGATGTTCGGATTCACGGCGACCTCGGTAGCCGGGAACGGAAGATATTCATGCTTGCCAGCTTTCCACCCACACTTGTCAGCAGAGTTCTGCTGGGTCCACTTCACGGTGTAGGTACCGTCGCCATTGACCACCAAAGTAGGATATTGCTGTCCCTTCGTACCAAGTTTGGCCGCAGCATCGCCCCAACGGACAAGGTCCTGATAACGGACGCCCTCAGCGAAGAGTTCCAGGCGCTTTTCTGTTTTAATGTCATCCATGGTGACGGAGCCCTTGGAAGGAAGCTGGGCACGGGTGCGCACCTGGTTCACATACTCGGCAGCCTTGCCGGGATTGCCGTTCTGCAGCTGGGCCTCAGCGGCGAGCAGGAGCACCTCGGCGTAACGCATCACACGGCGGGCAGGAGCATAGAAGTAGCCGATCATGTTGCTCTTAAGCACGCGGAATTTGTAATTCCAATAACCTTCGCAGTCATTCTGGTCCATCACGGGAGTGGCACCGTAACTGATCATATCGTCCACCGTCATGATGGAGTTCTTGAGACGGTAACCGTTCACTCCTTCCTCAGCCACAAATGCCTTGTAGATATCACCGGTAGGAAGCAGGAATCCCCAGGTATTGGTGGGGCCGAACCAACTGCCCGTGTAGCTGAAGCGTTCGGCGCGGAGCCCCATCGAAACCCAGTTCATGTTATTGTTGGCACCGGAATTGGTGTTGTCGTTTAGGTAGTGGATTTCAAAGAGAGATTCCTCGGAAATGGTCGCCTGCGGAGTGCCGATAGTGCTGAAATCGGCCTGGAGAGCATATTTTCCAGAGTTGATTACATTGTCCAGCATAGAGGCGGCTTCGCCATACTTCTTCTGGAAGAGGTAGGACTTGCCCAAAAGGGCCTGTGCATACTGCTTGGTGATGCGGAAAGTCTTGTCGTTCACACCCGACTTCTCGGTCAGGGCACCACTGTTGATAGCGTCCTTAAGGTCGCTCTCAATCAGGGACCAGAGTTCCTCCACGGTGGAATTCGGAGTCAGGTACTCGTCATCGCTGAGGAGATGGTCCACCTTGGGAGCGGGGCCCCACATGGTCACCAGTTCGAAGTAAGCCCATGCACGGAACACTTTGGCCTCGGCCACGGCACGCTTCATCACAGCGCTTTCGCCGGTCACCTTTTCAATCACCACGTTGCAGTTGTAGACCAGCTTATACAAGTTGTTGTAAATCGTATTGACATAGCTGATATCAGAGCTGAACGTATAGTCGTTCATCTGATAGGCGCCGGCCGTATGCGCTTCGCCTGCGTTATAGTTGTCATCGGTCAGGTATTCCTTGATCATCCACCAGCAGTTGAAGAGCGTCTGATCAAGCGTACGGAACGAAGTATAACACATGGTGACCCCTTCTTCAGCCTCAGCGTCGGTCTGATAATAGGCGTCGATGGACGAAACACTATGCTGCGGGATATCCAGGCGGCTGTTGCAGGAGCCCAGTACAAGAAGACCTGCAGCAAGAGCGATTCCGGAAATGATATATCTAGTTTTCATATCGTAGTTGCAGTATTAGAGTTTAGAAAGTGATGTTGAAACCGAAGACCATCTTCTTGGTGGTCGGATACTGTCCGTAGTCCAGACCCAGACCGTTGCCGGCCATGGATACCTCGGGGTCGAAGCCGGGATACTTGGTGAAAAGGAACCAGTCATCCAACGACATATAGACGCGGAGATTGGAAAGCTTGATCTTCTGGATCAGGTTCTTGGGCAGGGAATAACCCAGCTGAATCTGCTTGATCTTGAAGTAGGAGCCGTCGAACACCAGGGCGGAGGACTGGCAGTACTCGTTGTAGTTGTGGCCGTTGAGCATACCGGCACCGGGATAGGAAGCATTGGTGTTGGACGGGGTCCAGCGATTGTCGTAGAAGTACTTCAGGGTGTTGGCCTGGTTACGGGTAGCACGCGGAACAGCGTAGTTGATTTCATTTCCGGAAGCGCCGCTGGCAAAGACCACCAGGTCCAAGCCCTTCCAGCCCATGGTGAGGGTAATGCCATAGGTGATATCCGGAATACCAGAACCAATCATCACCTTGTCATCATCATTGATGACACCGTCGTTGTTCTGGTCCTTGAAGGTAGGATAGCCGGTTTCCTTGTCCGGACCGGTGTACTCATAACCGCGCATGTACCAGATAGGATAGCCCTTTTCGAAGTATGTGGTGACACCTGCGCCACCGGAAGTACCGGCCACGCGGGTAAGGGTTTCATAGACATAGGTCACCTCGTTCTTGAGGGTAGAGAGGTTGCCGTTGATGCCATAGTTGAAGTCGCCGATATGGTCGTGCCAGCCAAGGTCGAACTCGAAGCCCTTGTTCACTACATTACCGGCATTCAGCGGAGAAAGGGTATTGCCCACGGAAGCGGAGCCGACAGGGTTGGTCATGATAAGGTCTTTGGTCTCCTTCTTGTACCAGTCCATGCCGAAGGTGAGACGGTCCTGGAACATACGGAGGTCAAAACCGAAGTCGAGCTGCTCGGAGGTCTCCCACTTCAGGTTGTAGTTACCTGTGGAAGACGGGTGGGAACCCACCTGGTAGGAAACACCTGTCGCGGCCATCGGATACTGTACGTTAGAAGCGATGGTAGAAGCATACATATAGTTGCCAAGACCGGCGATGGAACCATTCTGGCCCCAGCTGGCGCGCAGCTTCAGATGGCTGATGACATTGTTCAGGCCCAGGTTCCTGAAGAAATTCTCACGGGAGATGGTCCAACCGGCGGAAACGGCCGGGAAATAACCCCAGCGCTTGTTCAGCGGGAGGATGGAGAGGTCGGCTGCATCGGCACGCAGGGAAACCTGCAGGAAATACTTGTTGTCGAAGTCGTAAGAGATACGGCCGAAATAAGAGAGGTCGCTGCGGTAGATTTTCTCACCGCCGGAAACCGTACGGGTGGCCGTACCGGTCTGGTTGGCGAAATAGGCATAGTTGCGGTCCAGTTTGCTGATACCCAGATTGGTAGGGCCAGTACCGGCAATCTGACCGGTGACACCGAAAGTCTCACGCTGGGAGAAGGACATACCGGCCATGGCGGTCAGGTGATGCTTCTGGGCGAAGGTAGCCACGTAGTTTGCGAAGTTCTCCCACTGATAGTAGAGGTTGTTGCTGTTGCTAGCCTGGATGGTCACATAGTCGGAAGCCGTATCGGTATTCACCATGTGGGGCCACTGGAGATTGTAAGAAGCACGGTTGTTATAGTCGTAACCGATGCGGGAAGTAAAGGTAAGACCCTTGAGGAAGTTAAAGTCCAAAGCGGTGGAGCCGTGCAGGTTCACGCCGTCGCTTGCCTGCTGGTAACCGTCCCGCATAATGTACGGGTTGATGTTGTTGGACTCCTGAAAAACGGACATGGAATAGTAGTCGCCATTCTCATCGGTGAGGAAGAGATGTCCCTGGTCAACGATGTTCTGAATAGGGAGAGGAAGCTGATCTTTCATGTAAATGACCGGGGTGAGCGGGTCCATCTGAAGAACGGAGGAAAGCATGGAATACATGCCGCCTTCCCGTACGCGAGTTGCCTCGAAGCGGGCGAAGCTGTTGTTGGTGGAGAACTTGAGCCAGTCAAAGATCTTGTAGTCGGCATTGAGGGTGGCGGACAGGCGCTGATGTCTGTCCTGCTTGCCGATAATGGGGCCGTCGTTGTCCAGATAAGAAACGGAAGCGAACAAGGAACCGTTGTTGTTGGCACCGGCGAAACTTACGTTGTGGCGGGCCTGGTGGCCATTCTCGAAAGCGACATCGGCCCAGTTGGTATCGGTACCGTTGTAAGGGCTGTTGGTGTATAAGTCACGGATGCGGCCTTCATCAACGACACCGCCTTCGGTGGAAACCCAGTTAATATATTCCTTTGCATTGAGCACCTGAGGAATATTGTTTACCTGATTCAGGGAGTACTGGAAATCGTATGAGATGCGCCGCACGCCCTTGTCGGCCTTCTTGGTGGTAATCAGGACTACACCGTTACCGGCCTGAGCGCCATAGATGGCAGCAGAGGCGGCATCCTTCAGTACTTCAATGGACTGGATGTCGTTCGGGTCGATTTGGGACACACTGGAAGAATTGGTGCGCAGGCCGTCCACGACATACAGCGGAGTAGAATCTGAGTTGGAAGAGAAACCACGCACGCGGATGGAAGTCTCGGCGCCCGGAGCGCCGGAAGTGGTGATGATCTGGACACCGGCGGTCTTGCCCTGAAGACCGTTGTCCACCGTGGTGATGGAACGGTTCATGAGGTCTTCGGACTTGACCTGGGAGATGGAACCGGTGACGTCGCTCTTGCGCTGTACGCCGTAACCGATGACTACCGTCTCCTCAAGCAGGTTGGTGTCGGTTTCCATGTTCACGTCGATGGTAGCCGTGTTGGCCGGGAACACCTGGGTGGCATAGCCTACGAAGGTGTATTCAATGTTAGCACCACGGGGCACAGTGACGGTATATTTGCCGTCCAAGTCCGTGGTCGTACCGTTGGTGGTGCCCTGCTGGACAACACCCACGCCGAACATAGGTACGCCCTGTTCGTCCAGGACCGTACCGGAGACCGTGATGGTATTCTGGGCAAAGGCGATACCCACGCCCAGAACCATCATCAGTACGAATGACAGGATTCGTTTCATGTTAGATGATTTAAAGTGGTATTTGTTGGTAATTGTGATTGTTGGTTAGTTGGAGGCTGCGATGATCACCAGCGCGGCCAGGAAGCAAAGGAACATCGCGTAAACATACTTCATGGTCCCCTTGGGAGCATCCTTGAACTCGCGCCAGATCAGGACGCCCCAGATCATGGCAATCAGCGGGGAGGCGTTGGACAGGGCATAGGAGACCGCCTTGTTCACGGGCGCCTGGGCGCTCATGAAGCTGATCACCATACCGCTCATCCAGATAAAGCCGCCCAGCATGCCGATCAAATGGGTCTTGGCGTCACCTTTGGTAAAGTAATCCTTGATGGTGGACTTGCCTTCCACCGAGTGGTTCATGGCCACAGGGCAGAGGAACAGGGTGCTCACCAGAACGGCCAGGGCGAAGAAGAACACGCTCTGATAAGGAGACAGGGTTCCCGTGCCGCCGAAAGAAGGAGCGGTGCCCTTCACAACCAGGCCGAAGAAGAATGCGAAGCCGATACCGGAGATGAGGGCGAAGATGATGCCCGCCTTGGGGCTCTTCTTCTGGCTGCCGGCCAGTTTGTTATAGGACACGCCGCACAGCACCATGGCCGCGATGGCCAGCACTACGCCGATCCAGAGCATCGCCTTGTTGCCGGTGAAGCCGGAGCTGAAGTAGTTGAAGATGATGCCGCCTACCCAGCCCAGACCGCCGCCGATGGGGAAGCCCACGCTCATGCCGGCCACGCCGTTGGCTGCTGTGAGGAAGATATTGGCCAGATTCCAGATGAGACCGCCGAGAAGGGGCCACATCACGCTCTGCCAGTTGAGGTTCTCGAACAGGTGGCCGCCGTTGAAAAGCAGCAGACCCACGACGGCTGTGAGGAAGAAGCCGATGATATAGTCCCAATAGAAAAGGAACGATTTCCATTCCTTCTTCTGGACCAGTTTCTGGGTGTTGGCCCAGGAACCCCAGCAGATGCAGCAGTAAATGCAGCATACCATCGCCAGGGTGACGTTCGTTACAAGTACCATGGTTCGCTAAAGATTATTCGTGAACATAGAGATCCCAGCCCAGGTAGTTCTCGATGGCGTCCTGCAGAATGCCGGCCACCTGCGTGCGGCATGCGGCCACGTGGTGTTCGAAACCGTTGCGGCAGACGTGCTTCATGAGTTTCTGGAGGTTCGGAACCTTGGTAACGGCGATACAGCCGTCCATGCCGTAAGGATCGTTGGTAATCTCACCCTCGCCCACATAAGCCTTGATGCGGCCCAGGGTGTCGTCGGTGGAGATGCGGAAGTAAGTGAAGGGGCCTTCGGAGACCTTGGCGCTCACGGCACCGAAAGTCTTCACCTTGCCAAGGGTACGGCCGAGTACGCCCAGCGGGGTGAGCTTGAGGTCCTTGTTGCCGATGAATCCGCAAGGGAAGTTGCCGCAGTGGGTGCAGACGCACTTCTCGCGGTCCTGTGCAAAGTTGTTGTTCCAGTCCATGAGGGCGGCAGGTTCCATGGAAGCCAGGGAGAGGGCGTACATGGACACGGCTCCGGCGATATCGGTCTCGCAGGCGCTGGGGATAAGCTTGTCGGAGAGCATGGACATGGCCACGCAGGCGGCGCAGCCGTAGTTCATCTCCAGGGAGTCCCAGCACTGGATGGCCAGGGCGTCGCAGGCGTTGGCGGCAGTCCAGCGCTCCACTGCCACTGCAAACTTGGTCACCAGCGGCATCTTGTCCTCATAATTGGCGGGAACCTGGGCATATTCATGGATGCTCTTGCTCTTGGCTACATAGTCGGGATCGTCGTCGGCGATCTTCTCGGCTGCGAAAATAAGTTCGGAGAGGTCGGCGGGAACTACGGTAATGCCGTACTTCTGCAGGAGTTTCTCGCTGGCGCGGCAGGTGTTGAAGCCCAGCGGACGGGTGCCGATCTGGCCGATGCGGCAGTGGCGCAGGCCGTTCACGACGCGGCAGATTCCGGCGAACTTGACGATGTCGGCCTTCACCAGCGGGTCGTAGATGTCATAGGTATGAAGGGTGGTGTCGGTGAACGGAATGCCGTACTGATACAGATTGTTGCAGACGGAAATCTTGCCGCAGAAAGCGTCGCGGCGATGGTCCAGGTCCACCTTGTCGTTGTAGTCGTCATAGGCCTGCACCAGGACGGGCACGTTCAGGTTGGCCTCGTTGATGGCGTTGATGATGCCGATTTCGAATCCGAAGTTCGGGAGGGCGACGATGATGCCGTCGATCTCTTCGCGGTGGGCCTTGAACTGGGCGGCCACCTTGAGGCCGTCTTCGCGGGTCTCGATGGAAGAACTTCCGGTAGGGGTGGCGTCCTCGGGGAGAATCACATAATCATAGCCGCACTCGTCCAGCACACGGAGGAGTTCCTTCCGCACGTCGATGGCCAGGTCCGGGTTAAAGTAAGCACGGGTGCCGATGATGACACCGAAACAGAGTTTTTTACCATTCTTGTACATAGCAGTTATTCGTTTTATTGTTGTTATTTTATTTGATCAGTTGTTTCACGGCGGCCTTCCAGCCTTCGTAAGCGGGAGCCACTTTTTCATAGGCGCCCGGAATCACGGGTTTCTCGCCGTTCCAGACCTTGCCGGCCTCCTCGAAGGAGTTCCAGCGGCCCAGGGCGAAGCCGTTCATCACAAAGGCGCCGAAGGCCGATGCATCCTCCACTTCGGAACGTACCACGGGCACCTGCAGGAGGTCGCTCTGGAACTGCATCAGGAAGCCGTTCCTGGTGGGGCCGCCATCGACCCGGATTTCCTTGAGGGCGATGCCGGCGGTCTCGGTCATGGCTTTCACCAGGTCGGCCACCTGATAGCCGATGCTCTCCAGGGCGGCGCGGCACACATGCTCGCGCGAGGAGCCCAGGGTGAGGCCGCAGATCTGCGCCTTCACCTCCGGATGCCACCAGGGTGCGCCCAGACCTGCGAAAGCGGGGACGAAGTACACGCCGCCGTTGTCCTTCACAGCGGTGGCCAGGCCTTCGATCTCCCCTGCCCCGCCGATGAGACGGAGCTTGTCCTTGAGCCAGGTGATGGTGGCGCCGGTGCAGTGGATATTTCCTTCAAAGGCATAGAAGACCTTGCCCAGGGCGGCGAATCCCACGGAGGTCACCAGGCCCTCCGGAGCATCGGAAAAGTGTTCGCCGATGTTCACCATTACGGAAGAACCGGTGCCGTAGGTGGCTTTTCCGAGACCTTCCGTGAAGCACATCTGGCCCGCCAGGGCACCGTGGCTGTCGCCCAGCACGCCTGCAATCTGAATGGGCTTGTCGAAGAGGCCTTCCACCGTGGTTTCGCCGAAGACGGCGTCGCAGGGTTTGGCCTGGGGCAGCATGGAGGCGGGAATGGTGAGCAGGCGGAGCATGTCGGCATCCCAGTCCAGCGTATGGATGTTGAAAAGAAGGGTACGGGATGCGTTGGTGTAATCCGTCGCATGTACCTTTCCGCCAGTGAGTTTCCAGATGAGCCAGCATTCTACCGTTCCCATCAGGAGTTCTCCCCTTTCGGCTGCGGCACGGGCCCCGTCCACGTTGTCCAGGATCCACTTCACGCCGCTTCCGGAGAAGTACGGGTCGATCAGAAGGCCGGTGCGCTCCTTCACCAGCGGACCGCAGCCCTGGGCCTTGAGGGCGTCGCAGATGTCCTTGCCGCGCATGCACTGCCACACGACGGCGTTGCACACCGGTTTTCCGGTAAGACGGTTCCAGACAATCACGGTCTCGCGCTGGTTGGTCAGGGCCAGGGAGCAGTCGCCGGCCTTGCAGCCGGCTTTTTCCACGACGGAACGGATCACGGCCACCGTGTGCGCGTACAGCACCTCGGGGTCGTGTTCCACCCAGCCTTCGCGGGGGTAGATCTGGTCATGAAGGAGGGAAGACGACGCAACCAAGGTCCCGTCTTCCTTGAAAAGAAGGGCCTTGGTGCTTTGGGTGCTCTGATCGACGGAGATAATATATTGCATGGGCTTTTACTTTTGGGCGACGGCTTCAAACACGCGGGTAGGATTCCCGACGAAATCCAGGGCCTGCTTGACGATGCCCTCGGCATCCAGGCCATAGTGATGGAAGATTTCCGGAGAGGTGCCGTGAATCACGTCCTCGTCCGGGATCCCCAGGATGCGCACCGGGACCGGAGCCTCGGAGATGGCCTCCGTGACCAGGGCGCCCAGGCCGCCGAACCGGCTGTGCTCCTCTACGGTGATGATGCGGCCCGTCTCCCGGGCGGCCTTTAGCACGGCCTCCTTGTCGAAGGGCTTAATCCAGGAAAGGTCCAGCACGCGGGCGCAGACCCCTTTCTCCTTCAGCGCCTTTCCGGCCTGAAGGGCGTGATAGACGGTTTCCCCTGCACCGATAATGGTGAGGTCGCAGCCGTCCATGAGCATATTGGCTTTGCCAATCTCGAAACTGAAGTTGTCATCTTCATACACATCCGGGACAGCGGCACGCCCGACGCGCACGTAGCAGGGCTCCGGGAAATCCACCAGGAATTTCACCAGCTTCTCCGTGGAGCGGCCGTCCGGAGGAAGGACCACGTTCATCCCCGGGAAAGCACGCAGCACGGCGATGTCGTGCAGGCTGTGGTGCGTGGCGCCCAGGGCGCCGTAGGCCACGCCGCCGCTTACGCCCAGAATGGTGACGGGATTGCGGCTGTAGGCCATGTCCACCTTCACCTGTTCCAGGCTGCGGGCCACATAGAAGCAGGCCGGACCGCAGCAGAACACCTTTTTACCGCTGTGGGCCAGGCCGGCGGAAATGCCCACCGCATCCTGCTCGGCGATGCCGCATTCTACAAACTGCGCCGGTAGTTCCCTGGCGAAATCGCCCAGGGTCACGGAGCCGCGGGCATCCGTGGTAACGGCTACGATGTCTCTGTCTTTACGCGCCAGTTCCAGCAGCGTATCGGTAAAACTCTTTCTGCACGCTATCATAAAGCTTCCTCCAATTTGGCGATTCTCTGTTCAATTTCCTGCATGGCCTGGGCATACTGCTCAGGCGTCGGTACGCCGTGGTGCCACTTGGCCACATTCTCCATGAAGGAGACCCCCTTTCCCTTGGTGGTATGGGAAACAATCAGATGGGGTTTCTCCGCATGGAAGTCCAGTCCGTCCAGGGTACGGACGATATCGTCCATGTCGTCGCCGTCCATCTCCGACACATCCCAGCCGAAGGCAGTCCACTTGGCCACAATATCGTCAATGGCCATCACATCTTCCGTATCGCCGCTGATCTGCAGGTGGTTCCGGTCAATGATGGCCACCAGGTTCCCCAGTTTGTACTGGCGGCCGGCCATGGCAGCCTCATAGATGGAGCCTTCTCCCTGCTCGCCGTCCCCCATCAGCACAAAGGTACGGTAGGCTCTCCCGTCCATTTTGGCAGCCAGGGCCATGCCCACGCCGATGGAAAGGCCGTGGCCCAGGGCGCCGGAGTTGACCTCGATGCCAGGGACATTCACGGTAGGATGGCCTCCCAGCGGGGAACCGAACTTCCCAAGGGTGTCCAGTACAGCCTTGTCCAGAATGCCTTTCGCCTCAAGGGTAACGAACAAGGCTTCCACACAGTGACCTTTGCTCAATATAAAACGGTCCCGCTCCGGATTGTCCAGGTTGTCTTTATCTAAATGAAGCGTATGGAAGTATAGGGCTGTGAGTACGTTCAGGCACGACAAATCACCGCCCGTATGGCCGGCATTCGCACTGCAAATGATCTCCATCAGCCTTCTTCTGCTCCGTTCAGAAGTAAGTTTAAGTTGCGATGTTTTCATATGTAGACTTTAGTGTTATACGTTTTCCGGTGCAAATATAATCAATCGAAAATAAAAAACAAAAGAAAACGAAAGTTTATTTTCAAAAAATGAAAAAAATCAGCGAATTAAAGGAAAGATTCGACTCCATATAATCTTTTCTTTTCGAAAAAAGAAAGTATGATTTTTATTTTCAAGCATTTTCAGTATCTTTGTATTATGATTATCATTAACCACCAAGGCTTATGGCACTCAATCAAAGAAGACAGGAAATCCTGAACCTTATCCGGGAAGACGGACATGCCAAGGTTCAGAAACTCGCCCAGATTTTCAAAGTTTCGGAAGTGACCATCCGCCAGGATCTGGAAACGCTGGAAAAGATGGGCTTCGTCCAGCGGGAATACGGCGGCGCGTTCCTCAAAGATGTCGGTAATTTCGCGACCACAGGCACGCTCATCAACGAATCGGTCAGGGTGGAAGAGAAAAAAGAACTGGCCCTGAAAGCCGCCGCACTCATCCAGGAGGGCGACAGCATCATCCTGGACTCCGGATCCACCACCACGGAACTGGCCAAACTGATGACCGGATTCAAAAACCTGACTGTCATCACCAACGCCCTCAACATCGCCTACATCCTGGGCGGCAACCCGGGCATCAACCTGATTGTTTCGGGCGGCGAGTTCAAGGCTCCCACCCTCTCGCTCACCGGCGACATGGCCGCCGCCACGTTCAAAGGCATCCACGTCAACAAGTGCTTCCTGGCCACGGCGGGCATCTCCCCGGACCTGCAGCTCACCTACCCCTCCCTGAGCGACCTCGTAGTGAAATCGGCCATGATCCGCGCCGCAGACAAAGTATACCTGGTGGCAGATTCGTCAAAAATCGGCATTTCCTCCTTTGCTTCGCTGGGGCGTCTGTCCCTGATCGATACCCTTATCACGGACAGCAAAATTACCCCTGCACAGAGAGAAGCTATCCGGGAACTGAAGGTAGAAATCCTCTGAGATCAAACCCAACCATTAGCAAAAAAACCCGCTGCGAATCACTTCGGAGCGGGTTATCTACCATTATTAACCATTAACCAGCTTATGGGCAGCCGCATCCGCGTGGACATCTCCTCCTCCGATTTTCCCCAGTACAGCATCCACAGCAACTATCCCGGGGTCTGGTCTGCCCAGACCTCCGTCCGCAGTGCCAGGCAGAATGTCTGGACCGGCAAACCCTATCCCAGCCGGGTAGAACTTCCCCTGCTGCCATAAAAATTGGGAGAGGTGCCGTTTCAGGTGGCACCTCTCCCGAAAAGTTTATTTGAGATTCAGGACATTGCTGCCGCCGTGCAGCGGATGGCTCTGTCCCTTCCAGACGAAAGTACCGTCTACGCCTTCAGGCAGATCCACGGTTGCGTGAAGGTTGTTTCCGGTCACCTTATAGTTGACCTGGACGGCACCGGCGGGGTGCGGCATGGTTCCGCCGATTTCTTTCAGGGAGCCCAGATGCGGCTCAATCTTCACTTTCTTGAAAGCCACCGCGTCGGAGTCGATGCCCAGCACGGTGCGGAACAGCTCGATGTTCGGGCTGGCGCCCCAGGCGTGGCAGTCGGAACGGGTGCCGTTCACGTCGGAGGTCTCCCCCCAGGTGGTCATACCCATAGAGATGTTCTCACGCCAGATATCCAGCCAGTCCAGATACTGGTTGCCCAGCCCGGCCTCCACCAGGGCCTGGTGCAGGTAGAATTTGTAGTAGACGGAGCAGGGAGACAGGGTCTGGTCCGTGAGCAGTTTCTCGGCCAGGGCCTTGGGATCGTCCACGATGCCGCAGAGGATGGCCAGGGCATTGCCGTGCTGGCTGTAGAGGTCTTGTTCGGCCCGGTCGCTGAACAGGCCGCGGGCCGGGTTCCAATAGGCCTTCTTCACGGCGTCAGCGAGTTTGGCGGCCTCTTTCCGGTACTCGCCGGCCTGCCAGGTGTTGCCGCGGTAGTCTTCCATGTCGGCCATCATCTGGTAGGCGTAAAGGAGCTGAAGGTCCATGTTGATGGAGCAGCCGTCGGCTCCCTTCCGGGGAGCGCCGTAGTCCCAGCCGGGAGTATACACCCAGTCGCTGAAATTCCAGCCCGGGAGGTCCTTGATGCGGCCGTCGGCCTGCTGGAAACGATGGAAATAGCCGATGATCTGCTCCGCACCGGGCACCAAGTCCATCACATAGCCGGTATCCGCCCCGTACATCAGGTAATCGTGCATGGCATAGATATAGCTGAGCGCATAGGGCTGGATGTACTGCGGCTGGGTGGTGGGATAGCGGCTCTTGGTGATGCCGTCGGCGTTGCGGCTGATATCGGCCAGATGGAGGAAGTTCTTCACCATGCGGTCGTCCGAGCTGTTGTAAAGGGTGATGAGGGCCTGGATGCGGGTGTCGCCCAAGTACTGGAGCTGCTCGTAATAAGGGCAGTCCATGTAAGTTTCCACGGCGCAGAGACGGGCGGTGCGCCAGCCGATTTCCAGCATTTTCTGCAGTTCCTTGTTGCCGGTACGAAGGGCGGCGTCCAGGGTGAACGGATACCCCGTGAAGGTGCCGCTCACGTCTTCGATGGTGAGGGGGTCGCCGGCGGTCTCCACCTTCAGCTGGACATAGCGGTAGGTCCGCCAGTTGAGAGTGGTGAAGGTCTGGCCTTTCTCACCGCTGGGAAGGAGGACGTCCTCCCGGCCGATGAACACCTTGCCGTCCACCTCGTTGCGGTTGCCCTTCCCCACGGTGCGGGGCAGGCGGGGACGACCCGCGTACTGGGCGATGATCTCGGCAGGGATGTCGTCGATATTGATCCCTGCGGGGATGTCCGGCTGGTCCTGCTCCTCGGCGGGGATGAAGAGCGATTCTGCATAGCCGATGGTCAGTTTCGCACCCTTGCCGCCATCCATCTTGACGTTGAAATAGGCATTGGTGAGGAAAGACTGGTCCAGCAGGACCACTGCCTGGGTATGGGCAGGAACGGTGAGCGGGGCTTTCCCCTGCAGGAAACCGGCCGGGACGGTGACGCCTTCGGCCTTCCGGACGGAGGAGAGACGCTGCGGAGTCAGCTCCATCTGGGGCAGCATGGAGGGAACCAGGTTATGGCCGTCCCCCTGGCCGCTGGACATCACGTTCTTGGGCTCGCCGGCGGCACCCTGGCGGGCATCGGCCCAGCCGTCGGTGGATACGGCGGCGGTATTCCAGCCTTCCAGCTTGGCGGACATGTCCACCTTCTCTCCGGGGCCTGCCACATAGTAACCGGACACATTTACCCTCTCGGGGCTGTAGGCCGATTCTTTCAGGCACTTCCAGGTACGGTCCGTATACAGGGCCTTCGCGTTGCCCTCTCCCTGCAGCAGGAAGCCGGTGCTGACACTGATCTGGGAATCCGGCTTCTGGGGACCTTCGTGATAGACCAGGGCGGCAATCACATTCTGGCCGGCTTTGAGGTAAGGGGCAAGGTCTACCGTCTCATAATTCCAATGGGTGGCGTCGCCTTTGGCAGGGCCGAGGGACACCAGCGTCCCGTTCACATACAGCTTGTAACGGTTGTCGCCGGTGACGTGGACCACATAATCGGCCGGAACGGCGGCCAGGTCGACGTCTTTGCGGAAATAATACACTCCATACTCGCCGTTGACGGTTTCCGGAGCGGAGATCCAGCGGGCGTTCCAGTTCTCGGTGGCCAGGTCGAAGGGGGCGGAAGGATCCCGCCGGGGACCGAACTGCGCCGAAGCATCCAGCCCTGCAACCAGAAGGGCCAGAAGAACTAATGCAGAAAAACGTTTCATATCTTAGAAAATGTGTTTCAGGGTTTTGACAAAAATACGGAAAAAATCGCATTGTTCCGGCGACAGAATCTTCAAAACTTGACACACTTTCTTCATTTTTTGGGAGAGACGAAGTCCCCGCGCATCCGGAAGATACGCGGGGACTGAAGATCCAGGCAGATTAACCGCCTTTATTTTTTGAGCAGCACGCGGTGGACCGGAGTCTCAGAAGCTTCCACTTCCACGTCTGCGGTGCAGCGGATATCACGGGAAGAAGCGCCGAACAGGACGGCATACTTGCCGGCGTCCACCTTCCAGGCCGATGCAGCCTCGTCGAAGGAGGCCAGTTCGGAGACAGGGAAAGAGAACGTGAGGGTCTGGGTCTCGCCGGGGGCCAGTTCCTTGGACTTGGCATAGGCCTTCAATTCCTTCACGGGCTTGTCCAGCGTGCTCTCGGGAGCGCTCACGTAGAGCTGGACGGCTTCCTTGCCGGCCACCTTGCCGCTGTTGGTCACATTCACCATGGCGGTGATCTTGGTACCGTCATTCACCACGACCGGCATGCCGTACTCGAAGGAGGTGTAGCTGAGGCCGTAGCCGAACGGGTAGGAGACGGGCAGGTTCTGCTTGTCGAACCAGCGGTAGCCCACGTAGATGCCTTCTGCGTAATCGGTCTGGTCCACGTCCTTCTCGCCCACGTCCTCGCGACGGTTGGTGAAGTACACGCCCGTATCGGAGTCGATGGGGAAATTCCTGGAGGAAGCGGCATCCATGAGGTTCACGGGGAAGGTCATGGTAAGCTTGCCGGACGGGCTCTGCTTGCCGGTGAGGATGTCGGTGACGGAGTTGCCGCCTTCCTGTCCGGCCTGCCAGGCCAGCAGGATGGCATCCGGCGTGTTCTTCCAGGAGGCAGTCTCGATGACGCCGCCGATGTTCAGCACCACGATCACCTTCTTGCCCCGGGCATGGAAGGCCGATGTCACCTTGTTCAGCAGTTCGCGCTCTTTGGCGGAAAGCTCGAAGTCGGCGGAAGGACGGTCGAAGAATTCACCGGAATTGCGTCCGAAGGTGATGATGGCCACGTCGTTGGCCTTGGCCGATGCGGCAATCTCTGCAGCAGCGGGAACCAGCTCGGAGGGACGCGGGGTGGGATAGAAGGCGGAGTACGTGTCGCTGAGGCTGGCCTTGAAGGCGGCTTCCTCATCGGCAATATGCTTGAGATACACGTCTTTCTTGCTCTCGTCCACATTGAAACCGGCGTTCTTGAGACCGTCCAGCAGGGACACGGTGTAGGCGCGGTTCACGTTGCCGGAACCGGTACCGCCGGCGATGAAGTCATAAGAGGTGCAGCCGAACACAGCTACGTTCTTGACGTCCTTGAGGGGAAGGACACCCTTGTTCTCCAGGAGAACCATGCCTTCCAGGGCGCTCTGGCGGGTAACGGCAGCGTGTCCCTTGAGGTCCGGCTTGTTGCTGTAGGCATAGCCCTTCACCTTGGGGCTGCGCTTCACCAGTTCCAGGCAGCGGCGGACGCAGATGTCCAGCTCGGCCTCGGAGAGGGAGCCGTCCTTGAGGGCGGCCATGATCTGCTCGTACTGCTTGTCGGTACCCGGCTGGAGCATGTCGTTTCCGGCGGCGATCTGGGCGGCGCCGTCGTCTCCGCCGAACCAGTCGGTCATCACCAGGCCCTTGTAGCCCCACTCGTCGCGCAGCACGGTGGTGATGAGGTCCTTGCTCTGGGAGGTATAGGTACCGTTGATCTTATTGTAGGACGACATCACCGTCCACGGGTCGGCCTCCTTTACCACGATCTCAAAGCCCTTCAGGTAAATCTCACGCTGGGCGCGGGGCGAGATGATGGCGTTGTTGCCGGTACGGTTGGTCTCCTGGTTGTTGTAGGCAAAATGCTTCACGGAAGTGCCCACGTCGTTCTTCTGGACGCCGCGGACATAGGCAGCAGCGGTCTTGCCGGCCACCACCGGATCTTCCGAGTAATACTCGAAGTTACGGCCGCACAGCGGGTTGCGGTGGATGTTGAGGGCGGGAGCCAGGTAGACATCGGCCCCGTACTCGTGCACTTCCTCACCCATGGATTCGCCCACGCTCTCCACCAGTTCCTGGTTCCAGGTGCTGGCCAGCAGGGTGCCGATCGGGAAATGCGTGCAGTAGTAGGTGTTCTCGTCCCCCTCGCGCGTAGGGTCGATACGGAGCCCGGCGGGGCCGTCGGCCAGCACGATGCCGGGGATGCCCAGGCGTTCGATGGGATAGGTGGTTCCGGCAGCTCCCGGGACGATGTTCTTGGTGGCGCCGATGACGGCGGACTCACCGCTTGCTCCGGCCATGCCGGTACCGATTACAAAGTGCACCTTCTCTTCCAGGGTCATGGCCTTGAGCACCTTGTCCACGGAAGAATTGCTCAACTGAGGTGTACCGCCCTGGCAGGCCGCCAGCAGCAGTACGCTTGCGCTATACGCCAAAAATCTTTTCATTTCGTTTTGATTTATTTCGTTTTATTATTGTTGCCGATTAACATATTGCAAAGTTACTATTATTTTTCACTATATTTGTTGTCCCGATGTTCAAGATGTTCAACTTTTAGAGTATTTGCAAAAGTTTTTGAATTTTTCAGCAACATTTTTTGAATTTTTATTGCCATATTCGCAGAAAGAAAACAATCTTACTAACCCGTTTTATATGAAAAAAGTCTTTCTCTCCCTCGTAGCTGCCGGCCTGGCCCTCGTTGCCGCCGCGCAGCCGCAGCTCCGTAAGGACAACATCGACGAAGTGCTGAAGTCCATGACCCTTCAGGAAAAGGCTACCCTCCTGGTAGGTGGAGCCCGTGCCGCCATGGTGAACGGCGTGACCTCCGGTACAGCCTGGCAGGTTCCCGGCGCCGCCGGCAATACCCGCCCCATCGAGCGTCTGGGCATTCCCGGTACCGTTCTGGCAGACGGCCCTGCCGGTCTGCGCATCTCCCCTACCCGTCAGGGTGACAACAACACGTACTATTGCACCGGTTTCCCCGTAGGAACGCTGCTGGCCAGCTCCTGGGACCTGAACCTGGTGGAGGAAGTGACTACCGCCATGGGTAACGAGGTAAAGGAATACGGCGTGGACGTGCTCCTTGCCCCGGGTATGAACATTCACCGCAACCCGCTGTGCGGCCGTAACTTCGAGTACTTCTCCGAGGATCCTCTCCTTTCTGGAAAAATGGCCGCCGCCTATGTCCGCGGTATCCAGAGCAACGGCGTCGGCACCTCCATCAAGCACTACGCCGCCAACAACCAGGAGACCAACCGCAACGAGAATGACGCCATCATCTCCCAGCGCGCCCTCCGCGAGATCTACCTCAAGAACTTCGAGATTGCCGTGAAGGAATCCGATCCCTGGACCGTGATGTCCTCCTACAACCAGCTCAACGGCGAGTACACCCAGCAGAAACTCGGCCTCCTGACCACCGTCCTTCGTGACGAATGGGGCTTCAAGGGCATCGTGATGACCGACTGGGGCAACAAGGCCGGCACCGTCAAGAGCGCCAAGGCCGGAAACGACCTCATGGAACCCGGCAACCAGAACGAGATCGACCGTATCATCGCCGGTGTCCAGGATGGCACCATCTCCCAGGAAGAACTGGACCGCAACGTGCGCAACATGCTCAACTACATCGTCCGCACTCCCCGCTTCAACGGTTACAAGTATTCCAACAAGCCGGATCTGAAGGCCCACGCCGCCGTGGCCCGCAAGGCCGCCGGTGAAGCCATGGTCCTGCTTCGCAACCAGAACAACGTCCTTCCGCTCAAGGGTGATGAGAAAGTCGCCCTCTACGGCGTTTCCTCCATCGACTTCGTGGCCGGCGGTACCGGCTCCGGTGATGTGAACAAGGCTTATGTCGTGAACCTGGTGGACGGTCTCAAGAACGCCGGCTTCACCCTGGACCAGAGCCTGATCGACTACTACACCGCTTTCCAGGCCTATGACAAGGCCCAGAACGCCCTCAGCGGCACCGGCAACAACTGGTTCTCCCGCCGCAAACTCGCCGAGGTAGCCATCCCCGCCACCGCCATCTCCTCCGAGGCCCAGCGCAACGACCTCGCCGTCATCGTCATCGGCCGCAATGCCGGTGAAGGCGCCGACCGTCACATGATGGACGACTTCGAGCTCACCTCCATCGAGCGTGAACTGATCCAGAACGTGAGCACCAGCTACCGTGCCTTGGGCAAGAAGGTTGTCGTGGTCCTGAATGTCGGTGGTGTAATCGAGACCAACTCCTGGAAGAACCTGGTCGACGCCATCCTCCTGCCCTGGTCTCCCGGACAGGAAGGCGCCAACGCCGTGGGCGATGTCCTTACCGGCAAGGTGAACCCTTCCGGCAAGCTCCCTATGACCTTCCCCGTGAACTTCATGGACCATCCGTCCAGCGCCAACTTCCCATATAACTATGTCCGCAACACCAACATGGGCTTCGGTTTCGGCCGTGGTCCCGCAGTGAAGCAGAAAGATGTGGACTACACCAAGTACGAAGAGGGCATCTGGGTCGGTTACCGTCACTTCACCACCCGCGGAGTTGAGGTATCCTATCCGTTCGGCTTCGGCCTCAGCTACACCAGCTTCGCTTACAGCAAGCCGGTCGTGAAGGCTGCCGCCGACGGTTTCACCGCCACCATCACCGTCACCAATACCGGCAAGGTTGCCGGCAAGGAAGTGGTCGAACTCTACGTCAGCGCCCCTGCCGGCGGCCTGGAGAAGCCCGCTTGCGAGCTGAAGGCCTTCGGCAAGACCAAGGAACTGAAACCCGGTGAAAGCCAGACCCTCACCCTGAAGGTGAGCGCCTACGAGCTCGCTTCCTTCAACGAGGCCACCTCGGCCTGGGAAGCTGCCGCCGGCAACTACACCGTCCATTTCGGCGCCTCTGTGGCCGATATCCGCGCCACCGCTCCGTTCAAGCTGGCCAAGGCTCAGTCCTGGGCCGTGCACAACGTGCTGGCTCCGGTTGCTGAATAATCCTGCTTAAAGATTTTGGGAGAGGTGCGACACTAAAAATCGCACCTCTCCCACTTTTTATTCTCCCAGGATTCGTATTTATTCTGCCAGGATACGTACCGGGCCAACGAGACCGTTGGCCATGTGGCCGCCGCCGGCGATGGAAGCATAATAAGGATCCCCGTTCCGGCCAAGGAAAGCCTTCAAGTTGTAGTCGGAAGTCTTCACCCGGATTTCCAGCACGTTTTCACCGGGCACCAGCAGATCCGTCAGGCGGAAGCAATAGGGTGCCCACACGCGTTTGCCGGCCCGCTTGCCGTTCACAAACACTTCGGCCGTATAATACACCCGGCCCAGATCCAGCACGAGGTCCTTCCCGGCAGCATCCAGGGTGAAAGTGGTCTTGTAAACCGCTTCCCCCGCACAGTCGGCAAGTTCCGGAAGGTTTCCCGGAAATCGGCCGTGATGTGCCGGTCTGTCTTGAACTCGTAACTGTCGTTGAAAATGGCACGGAAAGGCTTGCCGTAATAGGCGTCCAGCCCGGTCTGCGGACCGAAGTAATAGTCATAGGTCTTCTGGACCACCCGGTCGGGAGCAGCGGGAACCACCAGGGCGAAAGACTGAATCTCCACTCCGCCGATATGATGGTCGGCAAAGAGGTTCACCTCCCTTTTCAGTTCCTCGTTCTCCACATCATTTCCGGGCCACCACCACCGCACAAAGGGGGCATAGCTCAGATCCGGATCCTGGAACCGGGCTGGAGAAAGGGCCGCCTCCCGGGTACAGGCGACAAAACACAGCGCGAAGGCTGCAATCCACAATTTACGCATAATTACATTGGCTTATAGATGCAGTTTTCTATCTTGTAGTCCATGGATATGCCCCAGGGGGAAGAGAGGGCTTCCGGCACGCCGGCGCCGTTGATCTCTCCCTGGCGGGGAGTATTCACATCGTGGAAAATCATCGAACCGTTGAACGTGCAGTTCCGGATCACCGTGGTCTTGATGCCGGAGGCCGCGCCGATCATTCCGTAGGTACCGTTGAATTCACCGGAGATGCCGCCCATCTGGGCCGATGCCAGGCCGCTGACTTCCATTTTCACGGAAGAAGTGCTGTTCTGCACGGATCCATAACGCTCGCTGCCCACAAGGCCGCCCACGAAGACATTGGCGGAACCCGGCTCCCCGCTGACGCGGATACTGCCCATGGCGGTGCAGGAATCCACATTGGTGGCCGATGACTGGAGCCCGCCGATGAAGGCCTTGAACTCGCCCTGCGCAGGGGCTGTAAAACGGACGTTGATGTCAAAATCGGACGTGCAGTTGCGGGTATCGTTGTATGCTTCACCCAGATAACTGCCCACATAGAGTTCTCCTCCGCCGGTTCCGGCTATTTCAAGGTCCATGGTTCCGCTCACGCTGCAGTTTTCGACGGTACCGCCCCAGGCGCCGCCGGAGAGGCCGGTGAAACTGTGGAAGGTTGAGGCTGCATTCGTAGTCTTGACCCGGATCAAGGTATGGGTCACCTGGCAGCCGGTGATGGAACAGACCTGTCCTTCATCCTGCTTGAGGATTCCGGCCAGAGGGGCCACGTAAGGCCGCTCCGCCGTGAATTCCAGACGGCTTTCCTCCATCTTCAGGTTCCGGATTTCGCCGTTGGCGACAGTGCCGAAAAGGCCGCTCTTGTCGGTTGTGAGTTCCGTGATGTTCAGGCCCTTGATGGTGTGCCCGTTGCCATCCAGCACGCCTTTGAAAGCATGCCTCCACCACTCGCCGGGGGCGAATTCGTAATCGGCCTCATACTCGCCTACCGGAATCCAGTTGGCCACCCCGGACAGGTCGATATCGGCCTCCAGCACGTACCAGCCGTAGAGGTCCTTGCGCATGGCATCCAGGTCGGCGGCGGTGCGCACCGGCGTCGGGGATACCCATTTGGCATACAGGACCATGGATTTCTCCACCTTCATCGAGTCGGTGGGAGGTGCGAAGAAACTGGAATTGTTGCCGAACCGCCATTCTTCCTGGGGCAGGCACTTCCTGGAAGTATACCAGCCGCCGAAGCGGTATCCTTCCCGCTGAGGCAGGGGTTTGGCGCTGAGAGGCATCATCCTGCCCGCCTCCACGGAGACGGGGGCGATGGACTCGGATGTCTTGTAATTGAGGTTGAAGGAGACCCGGCAGGTCTGCTGCGCAGAGGCAGAGGCGAAAACGGCCAGGGCAAGGCTCATCGAGAGCAGGATTTTTTTCATATTCGTCTTGGTTTATCAAGGCAAATATAAGCAATTCTCAATGGCTTGCATCCCGTTTTTCGACGAATATGCTTATTAATTCGACAAAAATGACTAGAACAGAGACTTTATGGCGAACCAGAGTATTGGGACCAGCAGGGACGGAATGTAATTCAGCGTCTTGCAGTCCTTGATTTTCAGGATGGAAAGGCCGGAGGCGAGGATGAGGACGCCGCCCACGACGGCCAGTTCGTTCACCAGCGTTCCCTGCAGCAGCTCACTGGCGGAAGCGAGCTTGGCAATCAGGTATATGCTCCCCTGCCAGAGGAACAGGATGGGGGCGGCCAGGATCATCCCGATGCCGAACGTGGTGGCAAAGACCGTGGAAGTGACCAGATCCAGCGTAGAATTGGTGAACAGGAACGTATTGTCTCCCTGCAGGGCACTTAAAACGGGCCCCACAATGGAAAAAGTGCCGATGCAATAGAGAAGGCAGGCCGATATGAGCCCCGTGGCCAGGTTCTCCCCTCCCCTTTTGGCGATGGCCCTCTGTACGCGGCCGTCCAGGTCCAGCGCCGTTCCAGCCAGGCCGCCGATGGCGAGGCTGAGGATGAACAGCACCGGGAACTCGCTTTTGGTGATGTTCTGGGCGAAGGAATTGACACCCAGGGCGATGGAGGCCAGGCCCATGGCATTGAACAGAGTGGTGGTATATTTTTCCCTGAGCCCTTTCTTGAAAAGGGTTCCTACCAGCGTACCCACTACGATACAGGCTGTGTTGACGATCGTTCCAAGCATATCCGTTTGCAAAGATAAGAAGAAATCCATATCTTTGAAGTTTCGAACTAACTATTTTTAATATGCCCGTCAAGTTTTACCAGCCTGAGAATCAGGTCCCCCTGGAAATGCACAAAGTGCGTGTCGTTCAAAAGCTTTCCCTCCTGCCCGTAGAAGAACGCCTCAAGAAAATACAGGAAGCCGGAAACAATACTTTCCTGCTCCAGAACAAAGATATCTATCTGGACATGATCACCGACTCCGGCGTGAACGGCATGTCGGACCGCCAGGTGGCCGCCATGAGCATCGCCGACGGCGTCCGCGGCATGGAACGCGGCACCGTGAGCGAGCAGCGCGAACCGGACGGCACCGAACGCTACGCCCAGCTGGAACTGCTGCGCCTGGCCAAGAAGTTCCGTCAGGACTTCGGCGACTCTCTGTAATCTTTAAAAAACTATGAAAACAGCCATTTACGGAGCCGGTTCCCTCGGCTCTATCTTGGGTGCATACATTACCCGCAAAGGAGGGAAAATCGACCTGGTCAACCGCAACCGTCCCCATGTGGAGGCCATGCAGCAGAAAGGCGTCCACGTGGTGGGAACGGTGGATTTCGTGCAGCCCGTCACGGCTTATACGCCGGAGGGGATGAGCGGGACTTACGATATCATCTTCCTGCTTACCAAACAGCAGGAGAACCATAAGGTGGTTACCATGCTTAAAGAGTTTCTGGCACCAGACGGGGTGATTGTGACGCTCCAGAACGGCCTGCCGGAAGAAGGCATCGCCGAAGTGGTGGGCGCAGAACGCGTTCTGGGCTGCACCGTGGCATGGGGTGCCACGATGCTGGAACCGGGCGTATGCGAACTCACCAGTTCGCCTGACAGCCTTACCTTCTCCCTGGGCAGCATCGGCCCGAAGCCTCACAAGTACCTGCCGCAGGTAAAAGAGCTGTTGGAGATGATGGGGCCTGTTACCGTGGAGGAGAATTTCATCGGCACCCGCTGGAGCAAACTGCTCATCAACTCCGCCTTCTCCGGCATGAGCACCGTGCTGGGCTGCACCTTCGGGGAAGCCGCCGCCGACAAGCGATCCCGCCGCATCGTCCTTTCCCTCATCAAGGAGTGCATCGACGTGTGCGCTGCGGGAGGCATCAGAATTGAACCCGTACAGGGAAAAGACGCCGTCAAGCTGCTGGATTACCACGGTCCCGTGAAAAAGGCCCTCTCCCTTTTCATCCTCCCCATCGCCATCAAGAAGCACGCCCGCCTCAAGGCCAGCATGCTGCAGGATATCGAGAAGGGCAAGAAAACGGAGGTGGATGCCATCAACGGTGCCATTGCCGCCTATGGCCGGAAAATCGGCTGCCCCACGCCGATGAACGAAAAAGTGACCGCCATCATCCATCAGATAGAAGACGGCGGTCTCAAACCTTCTTTCGATAACCTCAGGTTGTTTGCCTAGCGGTTACTTGTGGAAAAGGAGCTGGACGAAGGAGGCGAGATTGCGCCGCCAGACCTTCCATTCGTGGGCGCCGGGATACTGTTCCCAGACGACGCCCTTGTAGCCTTTCGCTTCCAGTTTATCCTTGAAGTCCCGCATGCCGTCGATGCGGTTGTCTTCCGTGCCGCAGGCGAGGTAGATGACATCGAACTTGTCGTACTTTTCCGGAGCGGAGTACATGCCCGGGAAAAGGGCTTCCGCATCGAACGGAGCGCCACCGATGGCCGACGAGCCGATAAGGCCGGAAGAGAAGATGCCCACGTTGGCAAACTTGTCCACGTTGCGGAAGGCGATGAAGAAGGACTGCCCGCCGCCCATGGAAAGGCCCGCGACGGCACGGCCCTTCCTGTTCTTGATCACCGGGTAATTCTTTTCGACATACGGAAGGATATCGGCCACCAGAGAGGAATAATTGTCGAAGTTGGAGGAGTATTGCTTTACATCGGCCTTTACGGGAATGCCCAGGGTCTGGGCAGCGTACTGGGCAGGATTGCCGTTGGGCATCACCACCAGCATGGGCTCGGCTTTTCCGGCGGCAATCAGGTTGTCCAGGATCTGGCAGGTGCGGCCCAGGGTGCTCCAGGCGTCTTCGTCTCCGCCGCCGCCATGAAGGAGATAGAGCACCGGGTATCTGGTCTTTCCGCTCCTGTCAAAGCCATAAGGGGTGTAAACGTACATCCGGCGGGTCATGCCGTTCTCGGCCGAATAGTACCAGACGTGCTCGACATTGCCCGGCCGGGAGCTCTCCGCATAGTCGCTGGCAAAGCCGCCGGGAACCAGGAAGGCGTTCATGTACCGGGCGCCGTCCCGCTGGACAAAGACATTGGCCGGATCCAGCACGGACACGCCATCTACTACGAAAGTATAGGTATACAGTTCCGGTTCGGGCATGGGCACCGTCACGGACCATACGCCGTCCTGTCCCTGCACCATGGGAAGGGCCGACGGCTGGTAACCCAGCCAAGACGCGGAAACCTGCACCTGGCGCGCTTTGGGGGCGATGAAACGGAAGGTGACGCTCTCTTCCGACAGTTCGGGAGACGTAACGCCCCGGCGGAACATGAGCGAATTCATTTCCTGTGCTCCGGCACAGAAACAAGCCAGAAGGCTCAGAAGGCAAAGAAATCTTTTCATGGGAATGGGATTAGTCGTTTTCTGTCTGGAGGATTCCGCGGTAGCTGATACCGTCCCGCAGGCACTTATCAACAGGCCCGACACAAGGGCGATAAGATGGAAGTGGCTCATAAGTATCTGCTTTGCGTTGAACGCATAAAGATACAAAATAAAGGGAGAACGGCAACCGTCATTCCGCAGAATTCCTTACCAGGTTGACCAGAGCGATGTCCGGCAGAGGCTCTTTCTCCTTCCAATGGCTGCTCACCCGGCAGAGTTCCTGCCCGTTGCCGCTTATAATCTGCCCGACGAAGGTGGCCGGGTCGTCAGTCGGATGCGTCTCGCTTCTGACGGCTTCTCCCAGCCTGGATTCCTTGATGAAGCGGATGTTGAGGAAATCAGGCCGGTGAGCGGAAAGGAATTCGGGTGGAAAACACACGAGCGCCATCTGCACATAGCGGCGGTTGTTCGTGTGGCCGTTGAAGTCCAGGTCGATGAGATTGATGGTATGAAGATGGGTGTCTGCCGGCGCCCCGTGGAATTTCATCACGGAACGCTTTCGATGCGGCCCGGCGGCCAGTTCACTGACCAGCTCCCTTTCCGGAATCACCCCTTCACAGGAAATCAGTTTCCGCTCCGACATGGATATGAGGGACCAGCAGCTGTTCCCCCCGGCGGTCACCTTCCCGGAATGCACTTCCCTGGCGGTGAAATCAAACCATACCCGGAGGGAAGACATCTCACTGACCCACACGGTCAGTTCCACGTCCTCCGACCACATGGTCGGCGGCTCCGGCATCTCCAGGTTGATCTCAGAGATAACCCAGGTTTTGTCTTCTTTCTGAACGTCAAATGCCGCCAGATTCAGCGTAGTCAGGTAACGGGCTATCGTATTCTCATGGAAAGTCAGAAGGCCGTCCAGAGTGAGCCGGTACTGGGCGTTGATCTGGGCGGCGGTTATAGAATATCTCGTACTGTATTTCATCCGGTTATAAATTGGGTACAAATTTAATCATTTCTCAAGACAAAAAGGCACAGTTGTTTCTCGAACCTATTGTCAGCACAAAACAATTACTCAATTATTTATATCTTTGCAAAAGAGAATAATCGTATGAAAGCTTTCATTCTGAGCCTATTGCTCTTTTTATCGGCCATACTGTCCCTGCCTGCGAAGAGTTTTGAGATCCAAGGGCCGCAGGGTGCCCTGTCTTGCAAAATCAGCCTTCCGGAAGGGTTTGATACGGAAAAAGGCCGATGCCCCATGGTCATTCTCATGCACGGCATCTTCTCCAGCAAGGACTACAACCCCATGCCGGCTATCGCCAAGGGGCTGGCCAGGGCCGGCATCGCTTCCATCCGCTTCGACTTCAACGGCCACGGAAAAAGCCAGGGACGGATGCAGGACATGACCGTGGAGAAAGAGATTGCCGATGCCATGACCGTCTATCAGTACGTGAAAGCCCTGCCCTACGTTTCCGTAATCGGCATTCTGGGGCACTCACAAGGGGGCGTCATTGCTTCCATGGCGGCAGGACGCCTGGCCGATGCCGGCAGCGCTCCCGCCCGCCTGGTTCTCATCGCTCCGGGGGCCGTCATCAAAGAAGCCTGCCAGGGCGGCAAGTTCTTCAACGCCCGCTTCGACCCCGAGGACCCGCCGGAATTCATCCGCTGCTGGAGCTTTATGAAACTGGGAAGGGAGTATCTCCTGGCTACGCAGCTGCTGGACATCTACGGCACGGCATCGGCCTACAAAGGCCCCGTGCTCATCCTCCACGGGACAAAAGACTCGATCGTTCCCATGTGGTGCAGCGAACGCTACAAAGAAACCTATGGAGACGCCGCCTCCCTCTCGGTGATTGACGGCGAGAACCACACCATCACCCGCCGCCGCAGCGAAGTGGTCCGCCAGGTGGTCGATTATTTCCGGGTCGATTGACCTCCGGCTGACTCATTGTTGCCTTGCCTTCGAGCTCTTTGCCGTCAGAGCCGAACGAATTAGATTTCTTGTCACCCATCTTTACGTTGGCGCTGCTGCATCACCTGCCTCTAAAGCACACTTTCACCTTTCCAAGCCACATTTCGTGCTTTAGCCATAACCGCACACTTGCACTAAAGCACACTTTCGCTCTTCCAGGCCACATTTCGTGCTTTAGCCATAACCGCGCACCCGCACTAAAGCACACTTTCGCTCTTCCAGGCCCTATTTCGTGCTTTAGCCA
>ERZ842401.274-NODE-274-length-71785-cov-6.645992_pt1 | contig 71785 bp, 118 predicted proteins | sample MGYA00521270_ERZ842401 | MGnify/ENA primary metagenome ERZ842401 (study PRJEB31892, sample SAMEA3878208) | bioreactor metagenome | biome: Moose rumen | place: Sweden | collected 2011-10 | study: EMG produced TPA metagenomics assembly of the PRJEB12797 data set...
AGAAGTAGATACAGAAGGCGAGGAAGAAGAATGACACTTGACGAAACAATCAAAACATTAAAACAAGAACAAATGAGGAACGCCACACCTGAAGAACAGAAATCTGTTAATGATTATATTAAGAGCATTAGCAAAGATACGGGGATTAGTTTCTGGGATTCAGAGCAAGAGCCTTGTGAGGATGCTATAAGTAGAGAGGCGGTACTTGAAACATTGACATTTTTGGGCTGCAAGGAAAGTGCCATAAATGCCGTTAATGACATGCTACCTGTCACACCACAGCTGAAGACGGGGCATTGGAATAAATACACAGATATTCAAGGCGGCATAGAAGAGACATGGTATGAATGTTCAGAATGCGAGTGGTCTAATGCTTTAGTAATACCGAGAAATTACTGTCCTAATTGCGGAGTAAAAATGGAGAAGATAGAAAAATGACAATAAAAGAAATTATAGATGGATTGAAGTTCACAGTTGAAATGTTTTTATTTGACCCTATGACAGGAGAGACATTCAACGAGCCAAGAAACGATATGGACAAAACTACCATTGATGCTTGCAAAGGTGCAATAGAATTGTTAGAGCAGACAAAGTGGATTTCTGTAAGCGAGAGGTTGCCAAAAGCAGGCGAATATGTAGACGATGTAGCGAGGTATTATCTTGTTCAGAATGAATTTGGGGATATGATGGTTGCGAGATATCATAGTGAATATTGGGAGCAGATGTATCAACTGAAACCTATTAGTGACGAGATAGTGGCATGGATGCCACTACCACAGCCGTATGTTCCCGACATAAATATCGGGAAGATGGCAGAAAGTGAGGATAAGGAATGAGAGATCCAAAAGACATAATAATCAAGGGTAGGACATTAGAAGAAATACTTGAAGCACATAAGCACTGGTATTACGAAGATATAGATGGTTGGGAAGATATGAGAGCTAATCTACGTGAAGCTAACCTGTATGGAGCTGACCTGTGTGGAGCTAACCTGCGTGGAGCTGACCTGTGTGGAGCTGACCTGCGTGGAGCTGAAAATGTCCCATATATTCCACTATCATGCCCGAGTCACGGGTCGTTTATCGGTTGGAAGAAATGCAGAAGTCATGGAACAAACAATGATGAGGTGATTGTGAAATTAGAAATACCCGAAGATGCTAAACGTTCTTCCGCAACTGGTCGAAAGTGCAGGGCGAGTAAGGCGATAGTGTTGGAGATACAGGATATAGAAGGGAATAAAATTGACAGCAAGGCGTATTCAACGTATGAATGGGCGATGAACTTTGAATATATAGTGGGTGAGACCGTAGAGCCAAGAGAACCTTTTGACGAAAACAGATATGAAGGGTGTGCAAGCGGAATACATTTCTTTATAGACAGGCAAGAAGCAGTAGATTATTAAGTCAGGAAGTGAGGGATAAAGATGCAGATAGTAGTTGATATTGATGAGAAACGTTATGGGTCAATTAAGAAACACGGTGGCATACCAACTGTAAGCGATGGAGTAGATGCGGCAAATGCTATTTTGAACGGAACACCACTCCCTAAAGGACACGGGAGATTGATTGATGCTAATGAATTACCTATCGACATTGAATGGCATGATGTTGAAATTGCACCAACAATCATAGAAGTAGATACAGAAGGCGAGGAAGAAGAATGACACTTGACGAAACAATCAAAAGATATATCGACAATGCTGAATATGAGCGCACTCACGGAAATTTGCAGGGGTGTTTAGACTTTAGACAGCTTGCAAAGTGGCTCAAAGAATTAAAAGCCATTAAAGAGAATACTCCCCCAACAGATGATTGGGAGCATTATGCTGATAAGCTTCACGATATAGCCTATAAAAACGGATATGATGAAGTTATAAGAAAGATAGAGGACATTAAGGAAGAATTATCCCATATAGAAAAGCCCGAGCCTCACAATATCAGCTATGAGAGCGGTGTATATGATGGTGTTGATTTGGCTATAATGACGATTGAGAGTAGATTATGAAACTAATTGATTTTATGGTAAACATAAAAGATGATACTGAAATAGTTAGCATTGGGGCGAGGTCCGGGTTCTTTTTTATAGGCAATAATATTGAATTTGTGCGTATAATAAGAGAAATATCCGAGGAGTATAATACAGACTTTACAGAGCGTGAGGTAAAGAATTATTATAGGAAAGAGAGCGGAGAGCTTGCTGTTATCATAGAGGGTTCAGAGAGTGGAAAATACTGGGAAAGGAAAGAGTGGTTAAATAATTATGGTGAATATGTTAAAGAGTTACATTAGAAGGATATATAAAAAGCATAAGTATCAGATAATCGTAGGATTATGCTGGACACCACTATGGTTAGTTTCAGGTTATCTTGCAGGACATAAGGACCTGGCATATATAATAATACAGACAGTAATATGCTGGACAGGATATGCTATTGTTATAGCAGTTATGAAGTGGGTGCATATGGTAAATAAGTTTATGAATAAGAGTCAGGACATAGTTAATAATTTACAGAATATAGCAGATAGGCTAAAGGAGATATTGGATGAAGCAAACAATAGAAGAAAGGATTAAGCAAAGACGGCGACAGATGTTAGTCCATTCATATCTATACTATGAGAAGAATACCAACATAGTATCAGATAGTAAGTGGTCACAATGGGCTATGGAGTTAGTGCAGTTGCAGAAGGATTATCCTGACGAAGCAAGTCGTGTGGAGTTTGCAGACCAGTTCGGTGATTGGGATGGATCGTCAGGTGCATTTTTAAAATTTCCGAAAAATATAATATCCGTGGCTGAAAGGCTGATTTCAGCAACTCAAAAACCAAAATCGAAACAAAATGTATCAAAACCTAAATTAGGTAATAAGAAAGTTAAATCCAATACAAGAAGTTTATTCTGAATAGGGAAGTTTAATTTGTGTATTGACATTTGCGTTGCAATACTCTATAATGTGTATTGTAAACATTGTATAACACATTCAAACGAAGAAACGAGGTGGACGAATGAACGAAAGACAGAAACCAACAAAAGAGCAGTTCCACGACTATTTAAGAATACAGCATAGTGGGGTGACGAATATGTTTGCCATAAGTGTTGTATGTGACTTGTCTTATGAGGGACTGACAAAACCAATTTGTCTGTATATCATGGACAATTATGAGACACTATTAGACGAGTATGGAGAGGAGGAGTAAAAGTGGACGAAACCAGAAGAACTTATGATTTCCAGGGACAAGTAACTATCAGCAGTCAGGAGTATGCAGATTTGGTACATGACTTATACGAAGCGAGACTGGAGAAGGAAAAAGAACACAATCGCTGGTATGAGGAATATAGGAAGAATAGTGACCTCGATGATAGTATTAAGGAATTAGAGTCTAAAGTGGAATCACAGGAGAGAGCAATCTCCCATTATAGAGACTTTGTAAATTCCAGTGATGATATAAAGGTAGAGTACAAGTTATATTTGAAGAATAAGGAGATTGACGAGTGAGGCCCACACGATTTTACAGCAATAGACAGGAGAAGCAAGTAGCAAAAGAAGTTGGTGGTCGAAAGACAGCCAACTCTGGCGCTACCAAATGGAGTAAGGGGGATGTGACTACTGACGAATGGTTATTAGAGTGTAAGACAGTTACAAGTCCAAGAAACTCATTTAGTGTTAAGAAAGAATGGATAGAAAAGAATAGAGAAGAGGCATTTCAGATGGGAAAACATCATTCAGCGGTTGTGATACAGTTTGAGCCTGATGGAGAAAATTTCTATCTGATAGACAGTCGAGAGTTTAAGAGATTGTTGGAGGAAGACGATGAGTGATCAGAGACAGTGGTGGTACTTTACATTTGGATATGGTCAGAAACATAGTGGCCATTATGTAAAATTTCACGGCACGTATAATGAAGCCCGATGTGCTATGTTTGAACACTACGGAGACAAATGGGCATTTCAGTATTCAGAGGACGCATGGCTTGAAGCTGTAAATAGTGGTGTGGCAAGAGAGACAGAGTTAAAGGAGGAAGTTTAAGTGCAGTCATTGGCAGTTATATACAGACCTAAGAAGTGGTCAGATGTAGTTGAGCAGGGAGCGACAAAAGATATATTGCAGAGTCAGCTTGACTCTGGAAATATTAAAGGGGCATATTGTTTTGTAGGGGCAGCCGGTACAGGAAAGACAACTTGTGCCAGGATATTTGCGAATGAGATAAATAAGGGAAAGGGTAATCCCATTGAGATAGACGCCGCAAGTAATAATGGTGTTGATGATGTGCGAGAGATAACAAAGATGGCGCAGACGAGAAGCATGGATAGTGAGTACAAGGTATTCATTATAGACGAGTGTCATTTATTTAGTGCAGGTGCGTGGGGAGCTATGTTAAAGCTGATAGAGGAGCCGCCTGCAAAGTGTGTATTTATCTTATGCACGACAGATTATTGGAAGATACCGAGAACCATTCAAAGCCGTACCCAAAGATTTGAGTTTAAGCGTATTAGCACAAGTGGTATAATGGACCGGCTTTCAGATGTACTTGCGACAGAGAATATATCTCAACCTGATAGTGGCATGGATGCAATAGAGTTTATTGCAAAGCAGGCCGACGGATGTATGAGAGACGGACTAACAATGCTCGATAAGTGCCTCGCATATTCAGAGGACTTGACATTTGACAATGTTGTTAAAGCTCTCGGACTTGTGAGTTATGAGGTATTTGTTAAACTGACCTATGCAATTTTCAATAATGAGGACGATAAAATTATTGAGATAATCGAGAATGTATATAGTGATGGTGTTGATATAAAGCAGTTTGTTAAACAGTATATGAGTTTTGTCCTCGATACCGCAAAGTATCGTATCTGTGGCAGCTTTAAGTACACACAGTTGCCGGCTACAAAAGAACTTGAAAGTGCCATTACAGATTGGTCAACAGAAGATATGTTGTGGCTAACAGATAAGTTGGTGCATATAGATAGCTCGATAAAATATAGTCAGGCACCTAAACAGTATATCGAAGCACAGTTTCTTGTAGGTTGAGGTGAGGTATGATAGGACAGACAGAAATATTAGAAAGACTGGACAAACAATGTGAGGAAGATTTATTGCCAAGATTTCTTATGTTCGTAGGTCCAGAAGGAATGGGTAAGAAAACCCTAATGAGAGAGTTTGCAAAGAAACATTGGAAGATAGTGATAGAGTTGTCCGATGTTAAAGTTGACTCAATTAGAGGCATGATAAGCGAGGCATATAAACTATCCTCACCTACTGTATATATAATACCTGATGCAGATAGAATGTCAGTTAATGCCAAAAACTCTTTACTTAAAGTGACAGAGGAGCCGCCTAATAAAGCTACATTTTTAATGTCGATAACATCAATGGAGCAGACTCTTGAAACAATAAAGAGCAGAGGCACGGCATATTATATGCGTCCTTATAGTGTGTCAGAGAGATTAGAATATATAAAGACTTTGGATGTAGCCTGGAGCGAGCGGGATTTGAAATATGTTATGATGATAAGCAATTCTATCTATGACATAGTGAGACTGTCCAGGATTGATCCTGGAGAGCTGGAGAGCTATGCTAAAAAATTAGTTGATAACATAAACAAAGTATCAGTAGCCAACGCACTTAAAACATCTGGAAAGATAAAGTTTAAGGATGATGATAAGGGCGAATATGAGTTAGACTTATTGTTTAGGGCTTGTATGTATGTGATGGCTGAAAATATATATAATGAGAGTAAAAAGCCGAGACTGAAAATGTATAGGGATATGATGGACGAGACTATGTTAAGGATGAATGACCTTAATAATCTTGCAATATCAAAGCCTAATACATACGATATGTGGCTGTTAAATTGCAGAAAGATAATGAAGGAGTATAAGAATGGAATTAAACAGTCTAAAAGCACAGATTAAGTCAGGCAGTTTTGACCATTTCTATATCTGGAAAGTGGACGAACCTGCAATAGCAAGGGTTTATCGTGATATGATTGCAAAGAAATCAGGAGCAAATGTATCTTATGTTGATACAATAGCAGATGTGTTTGGACGAGCCAGGAGTCGATCCTTGCTATCTACAAAAACTCTCTATGTAATTATAGATGATAAAGATTTTTTGCGAAATGAGAGAGCCTGGAAAGCACTGGGAGACGGGTCAGAATTGAAGGATGATATAGTGATTTTCTATTATACATCCGCAGACCAACGTTTAAAATTTTGGAAAAATTTTAAAGACCGTGCGATTGAGTTTGGCAAACTTGATGATAGACTTTTAGTAAAGCATATACAGAAAGATGTCCCATTATCTGAAAAGAGTTGCCATACATTGATAGATGTTTGTGAGGGTGATTATAGCAGAATACTTTTGGAGATAGATAAGATACAGAACTACTCCGATAGTATTAACCTCGGTGATTATGATATGTGCCTTTTGCAGTTACTTGATGAGGGCGCAATATATAAGCAGCCTAAAGACGCCATCTTTGATTTTGTATCGGCTGTACTTGACAGAAAGCCGAAACTTGCGTATGACCTGTTAGAGCAATCATACGCAGTAGGTGAAGCTAATATGGTGTTATTATCTGTGCTATATAATAACTTTAGGGCTGTATTGCAGGTACAGACTTGTGCAAGCAGTGATGTGGCAAAATCGACAGGACTCAATGGATGGCAGATAAAAAATGCAAGGCCATTTATTGATAGATATACGGATGATGAGCTTATCCACGCACTTGAAATTTTACGAGAGACAGAAGTGGGAATAAAGCGTGGGGAAATATCCGATGAGGTGTCAGTAAATTATTGTTTGGTAAATATATTATAGGAGGAATTATGTATTACAGGTGTAGTCCATTTAAGAATGTAGAGTGTGGAAAGAGAAATTGCTTTGTGAATGGCGGGTCTTGCTATATTACGTCTGTTGATAAATTCTCAACCGATGGTAAGCAACTTTTATGTGGTGCTGACCTTAAAAAGCCGAGTGTGGAGCAGAAGAAGATACTAAAAAGATGGGATAAGAAGAAAGGAGGTAATGATGGAGACGGTAGTGAGGTCAGTAATGCCTGAATGCCCGCACTGTAGAAGTAAGCTGGTAACCTGTTTTACAGCAGGTAATATGTATTTTAAGTGCAATACTTGCCGTGTAACCTTCGATATTGTAGATACTGGAAATTCAGACAGTGAATTAAAGATAAAGGAAAGGAAGGTTGATGTAAATGTTATGTCCTAATTGTTCAGGTGAGGTTGGTGTGATGGATACCATTAGCTCACAGCAGGTTAATTACAGGTCAAGGAAATGTAATGAGTGCGGCTTCAAATTTTACACTACTGAAAAGGTATGTGCGGAAGAAGAGGCAAAGCCATTATTCACAGAGTGGACGAAGGAAAGAAGTCGTAAACACAGAGCAAAAAAGAAAGGATTGATTTATGAGCCAAGTTTTACAGACGGAAGAGAGCAGGCCGTTAAACCAAAAAAGCCTACCAACCCATTGTTTTAGATGTGGCAGAAAGTTGAGGTCAGAGAAATCACGAGAGGTGGGTATGGGACCTGTTTGTTTCAAAAAATGGGAGACAGAGCAAAATATAAAGAGGTTATTTTAGATGGCCAGGAAAAGAAATGTGATTGTGTGTCCATTTTGTGATGAAGTGTCTGTATGGGAGGGCGAGCCTTTGCAGACAGGTAGAATGATAATATGGCCCAGGAAGTGTATGATGGGCCATACCTTCTACTCAAAAGAGATTGTGCCTGATAAGTATGGCGAGTTTCACGAAATGGTAGAGCAACTAATAGAGAGGGAAACAGAGAGAGAGGAAGTCGCCCGTATAGAGAAGCATAAGAAATACCATCGTGAGTATTCAAGAAAAAGGCGCAAAAAGGAAAAAGAAGCAAGGAAGTTAAAGGAACAGGAAGAGAGGGCATATAGAAAAGCCCATCCTGAATTGTATGACCCAGACCCCCGTATAATGGGCAAACATTATTTTGTAGTGAAGAAAGCTGGTGAGAAGAAATACCATCGTTTGGAGAACCCCTCACATAAGAAGAAGCAATCAATAGCGGCAAAAGCAAACTATAGAAAAAAGGAAGCTGAGCGAAAAAAGCGGCGAGACGAGTATCTAAAAGGTGGGTTTATGTCTGTATATAAAGACAAATAATATACATTATATAAGAAGCGAAGCGACACTACAGGAGCTTCGCTTTTCCTATTGCAAATCATTTTCTATCATTATATAATGCAATCGTAACAAAACAACAGCAGTTTTATTGAGAGGAGATAAGCATATGACAAAAGGAAAGAAAAATCATTGGTATGTATTAGTAATGAGCGATGGCGGTCCTGTATTTGTGACTAAAGCAAACTATGCCACTAAAACAGCAGAGTGGAATAAGCTCGAAAAGCCGCTTGAACTTGACAAGTCAAGGGCAGAGGATCTGATATTAGGGCTTAACCTCAACTTTCATTCAGCATTTGCAGTGGTCATGCCTTTTGAGATTGATACCCAGCCATATAGATATTCAGATTGGAAGATTGAGTGGGTTAAGCGGGGGGATGAAGAAGATGAGGAGTAAACGATATTATCAATGTGAGAGGTGCGGATCGAAGTTTGAGACTCCCGTTCTTGAAAAAGAGCGGGAGGATAGAGGCGAGTTTTGGGGAGTGCCTTGTTTCGAGGAAGTGGTATACGCATTTTGTCCTGACTGCGGTGCAGATGAAGATTGGATAGAGGAAAACATGGTGTCGGATGATGATGAGGCTTATGAGGAGATAATTTCCGATTTAGAATTTGCATAATTCCTATTGAATACAGAGTAGCCTTGTGATATTATCTATTCAGATAAACAACACAAGCACATTTTGAAAAGGAGATATGTTATGATTAGAGGAAGATTGAAGCTCTATAAAAATTCAGAGGGTGAAAAGCTCTATCCCGTATGTAGTTGGGAAGACAATCAGCACAAGCTATATAATGCCCACGACCGAGTTATGATAGCCATAAGTGAAGAAGGCTATACAGAGAAACTCGCTGATGAATTGGAAAGAATTGAGGATGCTATGGCAGCCTTTGATAGATATGTGATTAACGGTCTTGTATATGCCACATACAAAGAGGGTCAGGTCATAAAGGATATTGTGTGGGCATATAATGCGAGACACTAACTTCCACTTGAATAGATAGTGTCCTTGTGATATTATCTATTCAGATAAACAAATCACAGCAATTTTGATTGAAAGGAGATTGTAGTATGAAGAAAGCGGATGTAAATGATGTATTCGCCGAGCTTGCGAAGTATAAGCTCTTGCAGAAGGAGACAGAGGCGATAATTGAGGACTTGTCCAATCAGATTAAGACTTATATGACAAGATATAATCTGGACGAGTTAAAGGGGGATGAGCATAAAGCCACATACAAGATGGTGAGTTCAGAGAGACTGGACGCTAAAGCTTTAAAAGAGGCACATCCTCGTATCGCAAAGCAGTACACCGTGGATAATAGCTATATGAGGCTGAATTTCAGATAGGAGGAAAATAATGGCAGATTTGATAAGTACAAAGTTGGGACTGGTGACAATCTCGACCGAAAGAGATATTGTGGACGCAATAGATGAGCAGATGGGCCATGAATTTGCAAATTATGTAGGCGAATATCTTGAAGCCGCGGATTATGAAACTGTGTTGGCTAAGGAAAAGGCAAAGACAGACGAGCGAAGTTACGCTATGTCGTGCGAGGAATATCACAATCAGTTACAGGAAGTATCTGAAATGTTGGAACAGTGGCAGAATGATATTGTGAATAGCAAGCGGCTAAATAAGGACAAGATGTTTAATGAGATGATACGGCTCAATAAATCAATAATTGGTGTCATGTGATGGAGGGCTGTAATTATGGTATTTTGGATCTTATTTTTCCTATTGCTATGCGTAGTCCTCTGATATATAATATACTTGTAAACAAAACACAGCAGTTTTGAAAGAGAGGTGCTAAATGTTAAAAGTAAAAATCGGAGGGTATGAGAGAATATCCAAGCAAAGAGCAAGGAAGATGTATAATGCTGGTGAGACGGTATATCTCGTACCTTGCAAAGTGAGGCCCGATAACAGTTGGGGTATGTTATATGACGCCAACTACTACAACTGGAACAAGTGCGAGCCTTTTGATACAATCGTAGCCGCATTTGAAATGTATAATTGTCAGTATAATGAGACTGGCAGATACACAGCATTTTATAGAAAGGAGGTGCTAAATGTATATTGAAATGAGTCCTGAGGACAGTAAGTGTGGTATAACCGAGTTTTATGACCATGTTGCAATGAGGCGTAACTATAATGTTACTGATAACACAAGGTACGCCTGCTCAAAGATTGAGGTAGCAGAGAATATTGCCGATAATATCTTCGATTATTGCGAGAATGTTTTAGGCACGAGCAAAGAAACTATGGGGATGCAGTGGGTATGCTACGGCCCTAAGGCGAATAGGGCGCTTAAAGATAACTATATCAATATCGAGGAGGGGTTTATCTATGAAGAAGAGGGTGAGTCTTAATAACATTTTGTGGCTATACTATACAATCAGCAAGTGCGGTACGCATAACACTACACGAGAGCTGGTGGCAGAAGCAAAGCGTATAAGGAAGGAGGTGAGATGATGGCTTATAGCAGAGATTACGAGCAGGGATTGTTAAATTGTCTATTAGAGAATGAGGTGAGTTATCAGCAGATAGCGGAACATCTTTTGGACTGGCTTGACAGTAGTAGGTCTTGTGAGGCATTAGAAGATTTATGCTCTGACCTTGATATTGAGTATGAGGAGGACTTATGATTAACTGGCTATTACAGAGGATAGAGGCATATCAGAGTGTGCTTGATGTGCAGATACCCGATAGCAGACAATATCTTGAGGGTAGAATCGAGGCATATAAAGAATGCCTTGAGTATATAGAAAAAGCAAGTAGAAAGGAGAAAATCAATGAGTAATCAGAACAAGAGGATCGCAAGTATAGGAGATATGTTTAACGGGCTTGACTGGTCTGGCCCAGGAAGAGTTACACATAACGGAGAGGGTGCAGACATTACAATAAATCGAATAGCCAAGGGATATTCGATAACAATACGCAGAAGTAACTTCCCTAAAAGGGTGGTTATTGCTGTAAAGGACAATGTCGTATTCTTTAAGAAGGATGATAATGGATGGACAGTATCATGCCACACAGAAGCCCGTAAAGGGAAGAATGGGTATATTCAGATAGCAAAGAAAACTATGCCAGAGCTGGAGAATTTTGTAGGAAACTATAACCTGCATTATTTCCAACCTCTTGATACTTGGTATATGGAGAAGAAGGAGGATAATTGATATGGCACATACTTATAACATGGAGAAAACAGAATTTACAAGGATGCTTGCTAAAAAAGGTTATGAGTCTATTGCGGATTTTGCCCACGATTGTGGGCTATATCCGCAAAGTGTATTTACGCAGGTAAGAGGTCAGCACAGACCTACGATTGATAGGATGTTTATGTATGCAGACACATTGGAGGTGCCTGTGGAAGATGTTATAAAGCTATTTTATAAAGACGAGTGGGATTGTAATAGGGTTGTATGCAATCTCGAATAGTTCCTGTTGTTTTTGTGTTTCCTTCATTATATAATGCTATTGTAAACAAAAACAACAGCAATTTGTTTGAAAGGAGATTGCATTATGGCAAGAGCTATGACAGAGTTTGAAGAAGTTATGATTAACCGTGACGAAATGTCAGCCAGTCAGGCAGGAAAAACGAGAGACAAGGCGAGGTCAGCACTCTATGATATTCTTGAAAATGGAGGTGGCTATGACGATGTAGAGTCTATGATGTATGATGAATACGGGCTTGAAATGGACTATATATTCGATTTACTTTAAGAAGGAGGCGTATAATATGAAAGTAAATGACCCGGTAAAGGATTTCAAAAGTCTGATAGAGAATTTGCCTGATTTTCAGTCAACTATAAATGCTTATGAAAGCGGTTATATCACACTCGCCGAGTTTATCAAATGTGCTTTGAGAAAACAGGATGAGTGCATAGTGAATGAAGTTAGAAAGGAAATCGAGCAGGAGAGACGGGAGAAATATGCCCAAAAGTTTGTAGAGGGCGCAACGGGTAAGGTATTCAACCGGTCAGAGCTGGAGAAATATTGCAGAGAGAATTTTGATTGGGGCGATCCTACTAATATGATGACATATCAGAGCAAGTGGTGGGAAGAGTATGGATTTACAAAGATTGAGGAGGATTAGGAGATGATAAAAGTAGACGGCACAAGTGCAAGAATAAGTGGTCCAAGCGTGGTAATTGGGGCAGAGCTGACCCTGTTAATGCACACCCTTTTACAAGAGAGGTTTGTCAGTGAGGACGACCTTGAGTTTATGATTAAACTTGCAAAGAGGAGTGAGGATGAGTTACAAAAGGACTATGATGAAATGGTCAGGGCCAGTACTTCAGACGATGAGTTGGATAAACTGTTCATGGCTAAAATAAAAGAACTATTTAGGTAAATCTTATAGTCTATGGAGTATAAACTTCCTATTGTAAATAGAAGCTCCATAGACTATAATTATATTGTAAACAAAACAAAGAAGTTTTGAACTAAGGGAAACAACTGCCTCGATAGTTGAGTCAATTGGAGAAGCAGACAAAGTACCAAGACAAAACACCAACACATTTTGAAAGGAGAAACACTATGGCAAACTCAACAATCACATTTAAGGTAGAGAAAGATTTCGGAGCATTTGGAGAGGGTAAATGGCAGAAGCACTTAACATTGACAAGCTGGAATGGAAATGAGGCGAAGTTCGATATTCGCCCCTGGAATGAAGATATGTCGAAGTGCGGAAAGGGTATCACCTTTGATGATGCAGAACTGTATGACTTGCAGGCACTTATTGACGGGGCATTTTCAGCAAAATAGAAAAAGAGGAGATTAACTTCTCCTCTTTTAATCTATCAGCCGCTATCATATAATACAGATAGTGAAGCAAATCAACAATAGTTTGAAAGGAGATTAACTATGGTACGAGTACATTATGGAGATTGGACAATATCAACTTGTTTTATGGGGACGAGAAATGCTTTGTGGGATGATGATAGCATAGACCGCCATCATAAAGTCAACATTCAGTACAAGGGCAGCAAAGTCGTCAGCTTTGACCTTTGGGCAAGCAAAGCAGAGCCTTATATCAATAGCAGAAAGAAGGCACTCGAAGCATTTGGTGTAATATTGTCAGACGCAGTATATGGCTATAATATTGAGGATATAGATAGCTTTGCAGACGAGTTTGGATATTCCACATCAAATACCAAGCTTTCACATATAATTGAGGCTTACAATGGTTTGAGGGACGCCTACATAAAATTAGACAGCATAGTTGAAGGCGAGTTTGGAGTAGTCAACGATACTCTGCTACAACTACAGGAAGAGGGTTTGTGTTAATGGTTAGGGGAGATTAACTTCTCCCCTTCTATTCTGTTTGCCTATATACTATAATATAAGCATAGAAACAAAGCAACAGAGTTTTGAAAGGAGAGCCACTATGAAAATCAGAGATTTTAAGGTACAGAGATTACTGGACACAACGACATTAAGAAAGGTATGTGTGGAGAACGACTACTACACACGAGGCACCAGCGAAGAGTATGACAATCTTTTCAAGATTATTTGGGACAACAAGATAGTTACCGATGAGCAGTTGATTAAGGTCGCTGAGGACATCTACAATCATTCCAACATCGAGAAGAAGATGAGAGAGTATGGATGCTCCGACAGAGAAGTTATGGACAGTATAATGTTTAACCTCGTAAATGCTTGCTATCAGTTAGTGGAGGTAGAGTATGAGTGAGATAAAGTGGCGAGACAATCTAAAGAGTATAGGGACTGACCTTCCAAAGGTCGTCCCTAACGAAATCTATATGGCTATGAGCAGTATAGAGTTTTACACCAAAACAATCAAAGCATTGATGAAAGTCGGCTGGAGCCCGAGTGGGGCAGATGGTCTTATCAGCAGTATTCATAATGAGCGGGCGATAGCGATAGGCAAAGTTGAGCAGTATGATAATGGCAAGTATTTAGTGAAGTTTTGGAAGGATGGTAGTATTCATCTATATACCAGGCAAGAGTATCTAAAGAATAGATATGGGATAAGGAGATAGAGTATGGATTATTCAAGAACTTTTTATAATTTGAAGGAGTTGCTAAAAGAAATAGGAAAGAGGTGTTGGGAATGGGAGTAGATTTTAATAATTGTGAAATGCACAGATATAAGGTGCCTATAATAGGTGGCATACAGAACTACTATGAAGTACTGGCACCTAATAAGACAGTGGCAAGAAGAATTGCAGACGGAGAGACACACCCATGGATACATTGTGAAGGCAAGATTATAGATTGTGGAGTGGTCGCTAAAATAGTGAACGGAGAAGTTGTAGAGTATGGTGGTAAGATATCAGAAAGGAGCCATGAATGAGAGTATTTAATGCACTATGTAGGGATGATAAGACGGGGTATAGAATGGTGTTATCAGAATGTTCCTATAATGAGGCGTGTGCATGGTTATATGAAGAGGGTAAGAAATCTCACTATGAAGTAGACAGGGTAGAAGTAGATTTTAATGGATTAACCCATATATGGATGGTGAAAACAGAGCTGGAGTTCGATGCTGATATAAATAGTGCGCGTCCAATAACAGGAGCGACCATAAAATTCTATTATGATGAAGAAAGAGGATATTTATTAGGAGAGTAAGAAGAGAAAATCCATGACAGTTGCAGTTATGAATATGATATTGAGGAGGTAGATGATGAGGGGTAGAATTTCAAGTATCAAGAAGTGGAAACATCCATACTTCTTTATAACAGATGATGCTGGTGTTGAGTATTTTACTCACCCAAGATTTTTAACAGATAAGAAGGACTATGATAAATATGCGTGGCCTGGAAATACTGCTGAATTTGATATTCAGTATGAGGAAAATGGTGAGAGGCCAGTTGCTATCAATGTGCAATTAACTCCTGAATATGACCCCGATGCAGAAGAAAAGGCTTTGCGTAAAAGATTACGAGAAATTGAGGATGAGAAAAATCGTAAGATTAAGGAAGAGAAGAAAGCAAGGGGCAGGGAGATAGCCCGGAGAAATGAGCTTCGCCATCAGCATAAAATGAGCCACGAATATTATGCAGTATTTAAGATGAACCACAACAGAAACTGGGTGCCGACAGAGTATAAGTCAAAAACATTTAGAGAGGGTCAGATATTGTTATCAGGACTTAAAGAATGCCATCCCAATTCCAGATTTAACCTCAGACACATACTGTTATATGTAGTACAGGACAAAGAAGTGTATAGGGAGTATGATACAAATAAACTAATATTTGAAAGGAGCATAGTATGAATGACAGGACAGAGACAATGTGTGCCTACTGTAAGTATTATTGGGAAGACTGCCCAGTAGGTGATGCTCACGATACAGATGACACGGATTGCCCAATGTATGAAGCAGAAGAGGAGGAAATGTAGTGCTGATTTGTATATCGTTAAAATATTAAAGCATATTTGGAACGCTCCAGGATCAATTTTGGAGCGTTCTATCTATTTAGACTATAAATTCTACACTAACGATATTAAAGAGCTAAAATGAGCGTCCTGGAGAGTCGATGAAGTTCCTGTTGATTTTGATATTTACCCATTATATACTGTACTCGTAACAAAACAACAGCACTTTGAAAAGGAGATAGTGATGTATAAGGTAGTAATTAAATGCTTGTATGATGTGGTTTATGAGGTAGCAAGTATGTTAGACCTGATTGCCGCAGAAGATTTAAGAGAGTATGTAGCCAAGTCAATGGAAGATGGGTGCTATGTAGACCTTCTTGTGAAGTCAGTTGAAGTATTGCCAATGTAAAAGAAAAGGAGGACCATTATGAAGCTCACAGAATACGAAACAAGGATTGTTTATTCAATACTCGACGGCCTTATGAAAATGCCGTGGGATGAATTAAACAAGCATATATTAAACAAGCATATAGGTATCCTGCAGATGGAAGAAATGAGGCCTATATGGGCAAAGATGAAAAGAGAGCTTGGATTGGTACAGCAAGATGAGGAATGGGGAGAGTAAAATCTCCCCTTTTCTTTTTATAGCCCTGATGATATGATGTATTCAGTAAACAACACAACAACAATTTGAATGAAAGGAAACACCAACCATGATGACATTTTATTACAAAGAGGGGAGCAAGGTTAAGCACATTACACTTAATGTGGAGGAGTATGTAGAAATGACGAAGCACACCAAGTTGTATAATACAGAAAAGGAAGCAAAGAGGGGCTAATCCCCTCTTTGAGAAAGGAGAGCTTATGAAAGTAAATATTCAGGTCGACACAGAGACCGGGGAAGTAAGACAGTCTTATGACGCACTACCCGGAGATACTATCTATCAGCAAGTAGAGATTATAGGAGAGACCTACAGGAGAGGCAGTAGACCTTATGACACATTTTCAGGCAAGCGGAAGTTCAATCAGATGATAAAGCCTGAACACAGAGAGCTGGTGGATGAATGGATAGGCAGATGCAGAAGAATGCATGGGCACATGCCACAGGCTATTCACCTCACATTAGATGATATGGTAGCCGTAGGAGAGCTTTTCGAGTATGTAATGGCAATTTAATATTCCTATTGAGATTATATTGCCGTATTGATATACTGTACTCGTAACAAAACAACAGCACTTTGAAAATGAAAGGAGGACCTATTATGGAGTTTGATGTAGTGAGCATGGCACAGAGTTTGCAGAGCAAAGCCACAGGTTGGGAGAGGTTTAGAAGCTGTCAAGCATGGGTTTCCAATCTCATTGATGGCAGATATCGTCTGATTAAGTCCTATAGGACAATCGTGGGGTTGATAGACAATGTAAGCCGTGAGTATTACGAGATAGGCAAGTATAGCTCGACAACCTCAAAGCAGGTGACACAGATATACAATGCCTTCTATCGTGACTTTGACAGAATGTTTGTGGACGGGGAAGTGTAAACACTTCCCCCATTTATAAGAAAGGAGGAAATAATATGAGACGAGTTGAGCGGTTTGAGGACAGGAAGTATGTCCTTAGAAAAGAGTATAATGGAGTGGCCATATATAAAGAAAAGACCCCATCAGGATACTTTGTGAGTCAGAGCTACCTATTAGTGATAGCGGAGGGTGAGCATAGGGGTACCAAGATACAGATAATGTCCTTTAACAATATGTGCCGTGAAGAAATCCTTGATGGAATAGATATGTTCAATGAAGATGAAATGTTTTACTGGACAGCCAATAAATGTGATGATGGATATGTAGTACATCCAAATGGAAAGATAGATATTTAAAGAAAGGAGACAGAGATGAAGAAGTTTTATTATGGTCAGAGCGACGATGCCTATATGGAGTTAGAGGACTCCGTCTATGAAATTCTGGAAAATTGCATAGATATATTATCCATCTTGTATGATGAGGATGAATATCCCATATTCGTAGACTTCCTTAATAAAAATCCTGTTGCCAAGAATGTGGAGTCTATCATCAGACTTACCCTGACTGCCGAGCAATATTCCCTTTATAAGGATGCGCCTCTGTTTTAGCGTGTGAGAGGCGTGAAAGCGCCTCTTTTTTTGTGTCATAAAATCTCTCCACCTCCTCCACCCATTTATATATGGAAATAGAAATCCGCGGCGGGGCAGATGAAGTTGTGATTTCAAAATATATAGAATACAGACATAATATTAGGACGAACCAGGACAGCTCCAGGCAGTTTATAATATTTTAGACTATAAAAAGTACACTAAAGAAGCACAAAGCGAAACCAGACGACCTGGCGAAGTCGAAGTATTTAGAGTGGAAATAAAATGTTCCTGTATCTTTTGATGTACCACTGTGCTATAATCCCATTAGAGTCAAAAATGACTCGCAGAACATTACAACCGAATAAGAAAGTGAGGTATTCCAATGAAAGTAAACTACAACGACCTTAAGGCCATCAAGACATTCTCAATCAGAAATCTCCTGAAAGAGATTTACGCCGAGTCCATCACAGAAGATGATGAGGTTACTGTAGAGATTGAGCAGACTGCCGAGGGTAGCTACATCGCCACTCTCGATAGTGAGAACGACCCAATGTGCTATGGGGTACATAGCAAAGCAATAATCACCATAGTAGACGTACTGCCCATTATGTATGACAGTTGCCCAGTTACCGCAATCTTTGATGATGTCTATACGAACGGCGATCCGATTACCGCATTTGAGATAATCGACAAAGAGACCGGGGAAATCCGAGTAGTCATTGAGCACAAGTAAGAGAGAGGGGCATCCGCCCCTCTTTTCTTTTGTGCTGAATAACCTGGCCGCCGCCTGCCCGGGGATTATGCAGAAAACCTGGGCGGGGAAGATGAACAAGGAATAATAGTTCCTATATCAATCAAAGCTCCAATATGCTATAATCCTATTATAGTAAATAAGATGTAAATATACATCCAACCACAACACAACAACCAAGAAGAAAGAGAGGTACCACCATGATGTATGCAGAGATTACAAAAGAAACCATTAAGGCAATGCCCAATGAAGAAAGAAGCGCCCTCCGTAGAGAGCTGTTCGATGCTTTAGATAATGCCTACTATAATGATGGAGATACCAAAACTCCACAGAGAGCATTGAATATCCTCGAGACCGTCGAAGATGAAGAATACTACGAGGCCAATATAGAGCAGTTCAGAGAATACGAGGCCAAGATGAATGAGCCAGATTTTGATTGGGGCTTCTATAGTGACTGGCACAAAGATATGTTTGGGTACCGCCCTCATAAGAAAGTGATACCTGTAAACGAGCTTCACCGTAAGCAGATATTCGCTGACTTTCATGCAGAGAGAGGTCTATAGGACCTCTCTTTTTTTTTGCAGAAATGCCGGGCGGGGAAAGGAACTCTATACCTACTGTCAATACCTACTGTCAAGATAAAACAGAAAACCGAGGCGGGGAAAGTGGAATTTGACAACTGGGATACATATAGTAAACAAATACCATATAAAGAAATACACATAATACCATTATAAGTGTAAATACCATTATTAGAGCCCGTTTATGATGAGCCTGTGAGCCACTTTCGCCTAACTCCCATTTTGTAGTGCTATACACCTCCTCTCATCCAAATCAAGTAAAATCAATATCTTCCTATTTACCTCGTACCTCGCCCCTTTTCCTCCCCTCACCACGCTCCTGGCTCCGGAGCAAAAATTTTGACCTCAAAAACCAGTTCCTTTGTGCAATTTGCACAAGGGCTCGTGAGGTCGCATGGCTGCTTGCCCCGGAAAATCGGTTTTTTCTCGGGATCCATTTTTCGCTCGGGGTGGATACACCTGCCGGGTAACCCCTTTCGTCAAATTGCACAATAGACAAGGCACAGGAAGTGGTGTATAATGGCCGTTGTAGAGAAAAGGTGAGTATAGGCCGAAAACCATGACCCCTAAAAGAGATTGAGAGTGGGGTATGAAGGAGTAAGCATTTATGCGAGCCGGGACACACCCAAACGAAATCCCATGTGGTCTCTGACGAGAGTTTTTAGCCTGACGAGGGGGAACGAGATAAACGGATAGGGGACGAGATAAACGAATGGACCGAGTCAGTTGAATATAGGTATCCGGGAAGAAGGCCACAGGTATGCGGTCTATTTTGCGTTATAGAGAAGGAAGTCGAAATATCCTGTAGATTGGTAAATGCCCCTATGATATAATTCTATTATAGTAAATGAAACACAGCAACAGCTCCTAACCGAGCAGAAAGAGAGGTAACCATGAGTAAGTACACCACAATGTTTGAATTAGAAGTAGGACAGGACATAGGCGATATAGAGAGTGGCCCATTAGTACAGACTGGCACCGATTACTATGAAACATCCATCAACCTGTCCCAGCCGTTGGAGCAGATGTTTGAGGAAGTCCGCAAACGCTATCTCGATGAATACCAGGGGTATGTAGATTGGGCGAATGTGAAGAGGATAGTGCCGAGAGATGAGGCAAAGAGGATAAGGGAAGATATGTGCCTTGAGGATGATCCATACGGTATAGTATATTAGGAAATGCCATTAGAGGCAGCCTTTATAGGCTGCCTTTCTTTTTGCCCATTTTTAGGCCCCATTCACCTCGCCAGTAATCCTCCCCAAGCCCATCGAAGAAGGCTCACCGAGCCTTCGCCTGCACCGGGGTTGTGGAAGGATCCCATTGGGCAGGAACCTCCCGCCTGCCAGGAACCCCATTGGTCGGGCAGGTGGGTGGACAGGCAGGTGGGCGGGCGAGTTTTGTGCTGGCACTTTCACGCACTGAAGCGTTAAAATGTTACAACGTGATATAATCGGAAACTGTACAACGTAAAAGCAGTTTTCACATTGGAACACGATATAATCGAACACGTGTTTTTATTTCTGCCAGGCAATGTTGCAACGGCTTGACACGACGCAGACGGCAACGACGCAGACGGAAAAAAGAGTTTTCTCTATATAATAGGAAAAAATCACGTTTTTAGATTGTACTTGCATAAATACAAAAAAAATACTTGTATTTTGTTTAAAAAGCGTTATAATGAGTATAGTCAATCAAATTGATTGATAGCAACACACATTCATTTTTTTACAGTCGTTATATAACGACGGAAAGGCGGTACATTATGAAAAGAAACGAAATGGAGCAGAGCTATAGCAACTATATCGAGACGTGCTTGTCTAACGTAGGCATAACGCCCGCAAACGTTGACTACCATTTTGAGGCAGAGAAAATCGCTTATTTCCTCTTCTCTGATTGCAAGTCGGAAATATACTTAAATCCGCTAAAGGATAACAAGTGCCGTGTATCTTTGTGGCTGGCAACGAAATATCTTAAAGACTATGACGGAAAGGGGCGGCAGGTCAATATTAAGACTACGGATATTTCCAAAGCTATGAACATATTAGCACGTTTTATAGAGGGTCATAACAATATAGACTTGAGAACCGATATAGAAAAAACTGTTGCCGATGTAAAGGTAGCGTAATGATAGTATTGATTATAATCCTTATAGCGTGGTATATAGCCACGCTATAAGGTAGAAAAACAGACGTTCGATACCGACGTTTCACGTGAAACGTCGGTTTTTTGCGTGACCACCCGGGGGTGACACGAACAGGTGTTCGAGAGTGCCTGCACTGCGTTAGCACTCCCACACAGCCTATATATTTCTATAGTCCGTAGTCGCACCGACTATATCTTTTTACATAGCCCGTAATCGCACAGCCTATCTTTTTATATGATACGTATCCGCACAGCCTATATATTTTCAATATCCGTAGGTCCGACAATAATATTTTGCTGTACTTCTCCCCAAGCTGGTCGTAATCTCAAACCCCCACAAGCTCAATTTTTTTTGGAGGACGAATTTCTATATCCGGGCCCAACACAAAGTAAATCTTGTTTTAATAAATTAAATGTGTTATATTATGAAAACAAGGAGGGGATATAATGGCAAAGTCTAATATGTATGCTCTTGCGAAAAAGATAGCGAATGGAATGAATTACAAGTATGGAACACATCTGGTCATCAACACCTCTGAATTTTTTAGGGAAAATGGTGCTAAAATGAGAATGTATATTTGTAGGGATGCGTATTATGGTCCCGATGGATATATAAATGAGGAATTGTTTAAGACTGCTTCAGGCGTGTTTATGGTTTTCTTTATGAGGGATATGATGAGCGTGGTCGAGGGAAAAGATGTGGCTTCTGATGAGAATGACCCAGGATGGAAGTCTCTGAAAGAGAGGAAACACCCGGAACTTGCGTATCAGTACATATTAGAGAATTATATCTATGATATAGTGGAGGTGGACGATGAGTGATTTACCGGAGCTTATAAACAGTCATACAGTGGCGCTTGAAGGCCTGTCGGCTTTAAGGACGCACAATGGACAAGCCTTATCACCGAAGGAGGATGCCTTTATTCAGCTTTATATTCAGCACGCTGACCCTATGAAGGCTGCGAAAGAGGCTGGGTACACAGTGCGAGAGGGCGTGAAGAATAAGGATGCCCAGTGGAGGAGAAGAGGGCTACAACTGCTTGCGAAAGACTACATTAAGGATGAGCTTGCGTGGCGGATGAAGAAGTTTAAGAACGCCTGCATAGCCGACACGGATGAGATTTTAATGTATCTTACTAATGTAATGCGAGGGACCGAGAAGGACCAATTTGGACTTGATGTTAGCATAGCCGATAGGACCAATGCGGCGAAGGAACTTAACAGGAGACTTCACGAGTTAGAGGCTGCCAGCGATACAGAAGCCAAGACTGAGGTTCATTTGGTGCTTGAAAGGAAGTAGAGGGATGAAAAGGGACGCTAAACAAGACATTCATATCAACCTCACCGACTGTGTGGCACCAGTTTATGACACTGCTCTCAATGATATTTTAGACCATGGCCATGTCCACTATGTTTTTAAGGGCGGACGAGGCTCGGCTAAATCGTCACTTATTTCGGAAGTGATACCGCTGATACTCATAGCAAATCCGTCTGTTCATGCTGTTGTTTTCAGAAAAGTCGGGAATACGATGAAGAATAGTGTATGGGCGCAGGTTTGTTGGGGCATTGATAAGCTCGGGCTTAATGCTTATTTCAAAATACCTAAGACAATAGCAAATCCTATTGTATATAGGCCCACAGGACAGCAGATTTTGTTTATGGGCTTGGACGACCCTAACAAAGTGAAGTCAGTGAAGTTGCCTTTTGGGTATATTGGAGTCACATGGTTCGAGGAGCTTGACCAATATGCCGGGGAGAAAGAGATACGAAAAGTTTTACAGTCAACAATGCGTGGCGGAACCAAGTTTTGGGACTTTCGTAGCTTTAACCCCCCTATATCTAATCTGAATTGGGCTAATCAGTATGCCACGGACGCACTTTCAAGAGAGAATACCCTTGTTACAACCACTGATTACAGAGATATACCCGAAGATTGGCTTGGACAGGCATTCATAGATGAAGCCCTGGACTTGCTGGACACTAATCCTAAAGCCTATGAGCATGAGTATTTAGGCATACCCGTTGGTACCGGGGGTAATGTTTTTGAGAATGTAGAGCCTTTGTATATGAATGATGAGTTTATCAATCAGTTTGAGAGGGTTGATAGGGGCGTTGACTGGGGTTGGTATCCCGACCCCTTTCACTACTCCGGCTCACATTTTGACCCTTCGAGGCGAAATCTTTACATATTTCAAGAGTTTAGGGCTAATAAGTTGTCAAATAAGGCGACCTTTGATAAAATATATAATGAATTGGGATATGCCAAGCCTGATGATATTGTGACTTGCGATAGTGCAGAGCCTAAATCAATATCAGACTGGAAGTCGTATGGTGCATATGGGGCCAGACCTGTAAAGAAAGAGGCTGACAGCATTGTTTATTCGATGAAGTGGCTACAATCTCTCAATAAGATTTACATTGACCCCAATCGTTGCCCAGCGACTTTGAAAGAGTTCGTGGAATATGAGTATGAGAGGGACAAAGAGGACGAGATTATCAGTGGCTATCCTGATGCAGATAACCACGCAATCGACTCTATAAGATATGGAAATTCAAAGCATTGGAGGAGAAGAGGTCAGTAATGGAATTAGATGAGGTGATAGCGACACTTGAAAATGAGGTCAAGTGTGTGCAGAGAAACGAGGCTGGAAAATGTGATAGGCATTGTGAGGACTGTGATTTAGTATTGCCAACTGAACAAGTGCTTGACGCCTATGCCGTGGCAATAGTGAAGCTCAAAAAGTTAAATCGTGGTTAAACAAAGGAGAGTAAAATGGGTTTCTTTAGTAACATTATAGGGAGGATAAAACGAATGTTTAATACAGCCGCAGTCGAAAAAGCTATACGGATTAAGCCGTCTGTGTCAACACAGATGATGAACGCAGTCAATTTGTGGTCAGAAATGTATGAAGGGCATCCATATTGGCTTAAAACTCCTAAGCCTGGACATCCTGAAAAGGTAGTTTCACTCGGATTGCCCGCATTGATAGCCAGCGAGAAGGCAAGAATGGCTACAATCGAAATGGAGAGTGAAATTACACCTCCTATGAAGGATGTTGAGAAAGAAAATCCTGATTATCAGCCTCCTGGAGTTGATGAATTTGGTAATCCTACTATGGGTCAGGGTGCTATGCTGGTAACAGAGCCAGAGCCCGATGGTCCCGTTGAGAGAGCGGAATTTCTCAACGAGCAGTACAAAAAGCTCAAAAAACAGATACGGAGACAGCTGGAATACGGAATTGCAAAGGGCGGACTCGTAATTAAGCCTTATGTTATTCAGTATGAGACCGGGGAAGTCAAAATTACAGATGAAAAGGCCGAAGAGGGCCGTCTTTCAGCAGAAAAACCGCTTCCTAAGTCTGAAATTGAGTTTGATTTCATACAGGCGGACAAATTTTACCCTCTGGCGTTCGATAACAACGGCAAAATCACAGAAGCGGCATTTACACAAGTGAAAATCGACAAGGATAAAGTCTATACTCGCTTGGAACATCATATTTTAGAGGGCAGAGCTGTAACAGTCAGAAACTATGCCTTTGTATCTGATAATAGTGATGTGAATAGAAATGGCGTAATTACACGGACGGAGGACTTCGGAAAGCCTTGTGATTTGAAAGAAATACCTGAATGGGCAGGACTTGCACCCGAAGTCAAGATTGAAAATGTTGATAGACCTCTTTTCGCATATTTCAAAATGCCCGAAGCTAATACCATTGACCCCTATTCCCCCTTGGGAGTCAGTGGTTATAGCCGGGCAGTATCACTCATTAGGGATGCAGATGAGCAGTACTCCAGGATGCTTTGGGAGTTTGAGGGAGGCGAGCTTGCGATAGATGTTGATAGGGATGCTCTAAAGATTACAGAGTATGGCCAGAATGAGTACCAGACAGAGCTTCCTGCGAAGCAGGAGAGACTGTTCCGCAAAGTCGATTTGAATAGTGAAGAAACATATAATGTATTCGCTCCGGCATTGAGGGATGACAGCCTGGTGCATGGATTGAACATCATCTTAATGCGTATTGAGGATGCTTGTGGATTGAGTCGTGGCACGATTTCAGAGCAGGTTTCAGCGGATGCGAGAACCGCTACTGAAATGAGAATACTCAAACAGAGGAGTTATGCTACCAACTGTGATATTCAGCAGGCACTTGAGGATGCTCTGAGGGATGCCGTATATGTTATGGATGTGTATTGCACACTCTATGATATAACTCCGAGTGGCGAATATGAGATTTCCTTCGAGTGGGATGATAGTATTATCGTGGATAGTGCCGAGGAGCTTCAAAAAAGACTTGATATGTTAAATGCAGGTTTAACATCTAAAGTTGAGACAAGAATGTGGTACTTCGGAGAGACTGAAAATCAAGCTAAGGCCGCATTACAGCAGGTCGATGATGAAAAGAAGTCCTCTATGGAGACTAATATTATGGCACAGCAACAGCTTGGCGAAGTTGGCCAGGGAAAAGATTTCTCGGGTGACAATAACAACCCTGGAAATAAAAAAGACAATAGTCAGAACAGTGAGAAAGGAGAGGGCGAATGAAATATTTAGCTTCTAAAGAATGGTGGATGAAGGCTGGAACAAGAGCCATCAAGACAGTGGCACAGACTTTCATAGGTACAATCGGAGCTTCTGCGATTATGTCAGAGGTTAATTGGAAGATAGTTGCCTCAGCTTCATTACTTGCAGGCATATTGTCACTTGCAACTTCACTTGCAGGACTTCCGGAAATGGAGGAGTAAACTATGTCAAATGTAAAATTAGGCAGTGCAAGAGTAGATGAGAACGGGAAGTATTCAGGCGGGGCCGCTGGAGACCAGAAACAGACAAAGGTTGATGATTACAGTGGAGAAGTCTCAATGCAGGACTTTTACATCCACCCTAAAGGATGGAATGTGATTAGAGCTAATAGTGTTGAACACGCAATAGGGATAGCGAGTGCTATGGTAATAGCCTGCAACAATGTCAACATCGGCTATAATCAGGCAAAGAGACTCGATATTATAAAGTATGGAGTATGGAGTAAGGTAAAAACTTCTTGCGATTGCTCATCTCTTGTCAGAGAGTGCGTTAAAGCGGCGACAGGAGTTGATCCTGGAAACTTCACTACTGCTAATGAAGTCTCTATGCTCATGGCCACAAATCTCTTTGTATCTATGTCATACACACCTGGAATGACACTCTATACAGGAGATATACTTGTGACAGCTACAAAGGGACATACAGTTGTTGTAGTATCTGGCGAGCCTCGTGATGTTGATGTATCAGAAAAGTATTATAAAAAGTATGCGGGCAATACCACGAGCATTGTATCAGCATTATCGGCGGTAGGTGAGACTGATACATCATTCAATCACAGATTGAGGATAGCCAAAAAGAATAAGATTGAGAAATATACGGGTACAGCAAAGCAAAATACCGAAATGCTCAATCTTTTGAAACTCGGAAAGCTCAAAAAGGCTTAAAAGTTAAATTTAGGCTTAATTTTAGTTGCATATATCGAAAATATGTACTATAATATTAGTGGAAGGGCGGATGTTGTTTTTGCCCGCCTCCTTAGTTGGCCCCGGGATGTTTCGTCCACTCATTCCGGGGTGGGGAGTGGATAATCTCGTACAATGCGAGTTTATTTATATAGTCTGGCCACAAGACACTTAAACAGTGGTACATTCATCGGAGATTGAGAACTCCGGATTTATAAATTAAAGCAGGTGTAAAGAATGTTAGGAGGAAGAAAGTATGAACATTAAGGACATCTTTGAGAAAGCTACAAGCGAAAATAAGTCTTTGACTTATGCCGAGTTTGAGGCCCTTGCAAAAGAGGGTAAAGCCAAGTTTACAGACTTGTCAGAAGGCAGGTATGTAGACAAACAGAAGTATGAGGATGACCTCGCTTCAAAAGACACACAGATTAGCGGTCTGAATGATACTATCACATCCCGGGATACTGACCTTGCTTCTCTCAAGGAGCAGTTAGCAAATGCGGGGAGTGACGCTACAAAGTTGGAGGAGCTTACAAAGAACCTCACAGACTTGCAGGCGAAGTATGAAGCAGACACAACCTCTCTACAGGAGAAGTTATCCGCTCAATCATATGAATTTGCGGTGAGAGATTTTGCAAATAAGCAGAAGTTTTCAAGTAATGCCGCAAGGAGAGATTTTGTGTCCTCAATGTTACAGAAAAAACTTCCTATGGAAGGAAATGCTATTATGGGTGCAGATGATTATATGAAAGCATATGCAAAAGAGAATGCGGATGCTTTTGTTAAAGCTGACCCCAAGCAGACGGGCGATCCTAAACCTCAGTTCGCAGGAACTACTCCTGGTAATGGTGAGCCTGGTGGAAAGAAGTTGAGCTTGTCGGAAATGATGCAGAGGGCCAATGATGATCCCAATTATGTAGTCAGTTTCGACTAAATAAGAACGAAAGGAGTTAAATTATGCCTCAGTTTGATAGCAAAATTTTTAACGGTGAGGTCTTTCAGAAGTATGTGGACAGAGTCCCTAATATGAACCTCAATGCACTCGTAAACTCTGGCGCAATCGTAGCTCGTCCCGAGCTTGCAGGCGCTATGAGCGACCAGGTTGGTGGTAACTTCCTTACCACACCGCTGAAAGGTCTGATTGGCGGAACACCTCTCAACTACGATGGTGTTACTGACATTACAGCAACCAGCACACAGACATATAGCCACTCTCGTGTAGTCGTTGGTCGTGCTAAAGCATGGACAGAGAAGGACTTCTCATACGACATTACAGGCGGAGTTGACTTCATGCAGAATGTTGCCGAGCAGGTAGCAGAGTACTGGACAGAAGTTGACCAGGCTATGCTTATCTCAATCCTCAACGGTGTATTCGCTATGAGTGATGAGGTTGGTGCAGAGTTTGTTGATACACATACTCACGACATCTCCTCAGTAACAAACAGCGAGGGCGTTCTTGGCTATATGGACGCTACGACTCTCAACACCGGAATGCAGAAGGCACTCGGCGACCACAAGAGTTCATTCAGTCTGACGATTATGCACTCCGCAATCGCCACTCATCTTGAGAACCTTAAGGTGCTTGTTTACCTCAAGTACAATGACGCCAACGGTATCGAGAGGGAGCTGAACATCGGTACACTCAATGGTCGTACCGTACTCATTGATGATGGTATGCCTATCATCACAGTGGGTGAGGGTGCATCCGCAGTTAAGAAGTATGTGACTTATGTATTCGGCCGTGGCGCAATCGAGTACACAAACTGTGGTGCAAAGGTACCCGCAGAAATGAGCCGTGACCCCAAGACTAACGGCGGCCAGGATACTCTGTATTCTCGTCAGAGAAAGTGCTGGGCACCTTATGGTATCAGCTTCACTGGTATCAACGACATTGGCACTCTCTCACCGACAGACGCCGAGCTTGCTAATGGCGAGTTTTGGGAGATTGTTAATACTGGCGGTACTAATAAGCAGTATCTCAACCCTAAAGCAATCCCTATGGGCAGAATTTTGTCTCTTGGCTAATATAGAAAGGATGGTGACCTCTAATGTATCTTTCGTATGATGAGTATGTTGAATATGGCGGTACATTAGAGGAGGCCGCTTTTCGAGACTTCGAGTATGACGCCGAGTCCGAGATAAACTGGTTTACATTTAATCGTCTGAAAAGGCCTGAATGGGAGGACGCCTTGAGGTCTGAAGATTTGAAGCGGTGTATGTATCAGTTAATTCGCATAAAGCAGTTAGAGGATGAGTTAGTATCTCAATCGTCCGGCGGAGCAGGATGGGGTGTCGGCTGGAAGAAAGAGCCTGGGATAACAAGTCAATCGAATGACGGAGTATCTGTTACTTATAATACTTTAAGCTCCGGTGAGTTAATGGCTTACTTCAATGGTAGTAAAACTAAGGAGGACATTGTTAGTCGGTATCTTGGCAACATTGTCAATGATTTAGGCCGCAACATACTTTACCGAGGAGTCTATCCGGGAGAATGATATGATAGGATATATATTTTTAACTGAAAATATCGCAAAGGACAAGAAGTTCATAGGCAAATATGCTTCTGTGAAGTATGACGCCAAATATATCGGTGATGATATAGAGCTTCTGAAAGATTTACAGCAGGGTGGGCCTGGTGTATTCAGAACCCGTATGCTTCGTGCTTGCGAAACTCTAAGAGAGTTGGAGCAGACGTATGAAAAGTACCTGGATGAGTACAATGCCAGGACAGATGGGAGCTATTACAACTATGTGGTTGATGAGCTTGAAAAACGGGAGAAGTCTAAAGATGAGTCGAAGAAGGCTAAGGAAAAGGTAGACGATGTCCCTAAAAAGGATGATATGTCTAAAGAGACTGGTGAAAAACCTTCGGAAGAGAGGGCTGAGGGGAAAGCTCCTGCAAATAAGTCTGTAAAGAAGACCACGGCGAAAAAGTCAGTTAAGAAGGAGGAGAAGAAGGATGAATAATTATCCGGAATGGTGGGATGATACAATCACTATATATAACAAGTACACGAACCCCGAGGACCATAAAGTCTCTTGGTTTAAGACTGTTATAGAGGGTTGTTATTATAGTCATACAGTCGAGAAATTGCTTGTAGGACAAACCACCATCTCGTCCAATGTGTCTATCTGTCGAATACGAGTAAATGATAGCTTCATTGACAAGAGAGCTTGGAATAAGCTCCAGGACAGTGAGAAAGCAAATCACTTTACTCTATCAGCCGGAGACATAATAGTAGCAGAAGAAACGGACTTTGAAATAGACGAATATGCAAAAGGAAAACGCTCGTCAGACCTCATATCTGAATATAGAGAGTGGCCGGGATGCTTCGTTGTAGAGCAGGCTACAATCAATGTAGGAGGAGGTAGAGGTAATGAGCATTATCACGCACGAGGTAATGGATAGTGTCAGCGTTTGAGGTTAGAGTTAAATTTGACGCCGCTGATTTAACCCGACAATTAAAGAAAACGATTGAGGGATTTCACGGAATATCAAAAAATTACAGACTTTACAGAGACCTTGCAGAAACTTGGTTTGGAGAGGATGAGTATGTAGCTCATTTTATACCTTGTAAAACTGGCGCACTTGTATCAAGTGGTAGATGGGCAGGCAGTAGTCGTGCTTATGTTTGGGACCCTACTGATAAATATGGTAGAAACTATGGTCAAGTACAATGGACAGGTGATAACGGGTCAGGTGTTCCATCGAGTCAATGGAAAAGAGCTAATAACTATGGTCATAAAGGACATAGATTATGGGCAGATTATGCAAAGAGTCGAAGATGGAAAAAATTCCTTAGAGACTATGCTACACCAGTTATTGTGGATGCCATCAAAAGAGGAGAGTACAAATAAATGGATAAGAATGAAGCTACAATAAAATTTCTTTTGACTTGTCCTACAATCCTTGCCGACCCACTCTTTTTCAACTTTGCTGTTGAAGAGGACGGCAATAATCTGTTTATAACAGAGAGTGATGCCGCTACTGGAAAAGCTTATATTGATGGCAGTATTCCTAAACAATACACATTTACACTTGCAAGTTATAAAGACATATCGCATAATGCACTTGTAGGCACCTCTGATTTCGGAGACGAGAATATGGAGGCTATGGCTAAAGTGCAGGAGATATTAGACTGGATAAACGAGCAGGCAGAAATGCGTAATTATCCTGATTTTGGTGAGGAGTGTATTATAGAGGATATGCAACCTCTTACTGATGACCCCGAATTGGATGGCATAGACCGTTCAGTAGACCCGCCTCGTGTTAGATATTCAGTCGGTGTACGGCTGAAATATTTAGATAAGAGCAAAATGGTATGGAACAGATAGAAAGGAGTATGAGTTATGGCAGTTACACAGTTTAGCCTTAACGCCGGTCAGAGAGCCGAGAGAAAGACTCTCATTACAGTAGCAGAGTGGACGGAGGGTACTGGAAGTTCTGCTTCGTCGGTTCGTGAAATTCTTGGTACCAGAACTGAGGACTCCAGTATCGAGTATAACTCCGATATTGAGACCACCACAGATATTCTTGGTAACAACTACACAGACCTTAACAAGACCCAGCCCGAGCAGTCATTCGACCCTTCACCCGTTATCGGCGGTGATAAGCTGAAAGCATTCCTGAATGATATTAGACGTAGAAATGCTCTGTCAGAATTACAGGCATTTACAGTCTATATTATCACGGCGTTTGCAGACACAGGTTCAGGCACTACTCACGCATACGAGGCAGAGAAACACGAGGATTGCACAATCACCTATGACAGCATTGGTGGTGATGTTAATGTAAACTTCCCGTTTACAATCCACTTCTCCAACAAGATTACGACTGGTACAGTTGATAAGCTGTCTGATGATTTTGTATTCACAGCAGATGTTTAATTTAAGGAGGTAGAACAATGGCAAAATCAACATCCAAACTTTTTGCAGACGAGAGGATTAAAGAAATGCCTGAGGACGCTATGAACTTACCCGAAGAGGAAGTTACAGAGCAGGCAGAGGAGGAAAAGGATGAACCACGGGCTGAACACAATAAGGAAGAAAGGCTCGAAAAAGAGGTTGTCGACCAGCACAGGAAAGACGAGCCGGAAGAGAAAGAGGAAGTAGCAAATCCTGATGATGACATTCAGGACATTGACTTATCACAGTTAAAAAAGCAGAGGTTCCGTATCAACAAGGATAACTCGAAGATTTTAGAGCTTAATACCCGAGATATGGGTATTGCTCACAGACTTTCAGTAACATATCCGGAGCTAAATAATCTTATGGATGAGGTTGCAGATAAGTTTTCAAAACTGCCTGAAAATTCTGATGAGGTATCAGATGAGGAGTTTGATAAACTTGCAAAGACCGTAAAGAAGATTGATGATGTTATGAGGGAGAAACTCGATTACATCTTTGACGCCCCGGTTAGTGAAGTTTGTGGCGATGGCGGGTCGATGTGGGATCCTATTGATGGAGCTTTTCGCTATGAGCATATAATTGATAAGCTGGCAAGTCTCTATGAGAACAACCTCAGCCGTGAATTTAGCAAGATGAGGCGTAGAGTTGAGTCAAAGACCAGCAAGTACACTAATGTAAGGAAGTACCATAATTAGTGTATAATCTACCAACTGAATTAGAGATTGGAGGTGTCGAGTATAGTATAAGAAATCGAGGAGATTACCGTACTGTACTCGACATTTTTTCTATTCTCGAGGATCCCGATTTAGATAAGGCAGAGAGAATAATTTGTGCCTTAATAGTATTCTATGAGGATATAGAGACTATTGAGGACGTATATTCTTTACCTGATGTGGAGGAAGCTGTAAATCAGATGTTCAAATTTTTTGATGCTGGAAAGCCAGACGGCCAGGTAAAGAGTCATAGAAAACTCATAGACTGGCAAGGTGATGAGGCTATGATAATTTCAGCCATCAATAATGTGGCTGGAAAAGAGGTCAGGGCAGAGAAATACTTGCATTGGTATACCTTTATGAGTTATTATATGAGTGTGGGCGAAAGTATCTTATCTACGGTTGTGAGTATTAGAGAGAAAGTTTCTAAAGGTAAACATCTTGAGAAGTGGGAAAGGCAGTTTAGAACAGAGAATCCTCAATACTTCAAATGGAACTCGAAGACCGCAGATGAGATGGATGCAGAAAATTGGGTAATGAGTGTTTGGAATAAGGAGTAGCCTACTATGGGTGGAGAAGAAGATGTTGTAATACCAGTTACCATTAAGATGGAGGACAGGGGTGATGTAGATAACTACCTCGGACTACTTAAAAGAAAGATAGAACTCGTACAAGAGACCATGCGCCGCAGTGGCGGTTCAAAAAACGACCTTTTACAAGCGACAGAGGAGAGTGTCAAAAATACAGTAGCCTCACTTGGAGAAGAAATCTCAAAGATAGAGGAGCTATCCCATGTTACCTCCAATGCCAGTACTGAATATCAGAAATTGCAGAATACTGTTATGCAGATGGCCAAGGGCATGAAAAGCGGTAAGGGAACATATTCAGGTGTCACAGAAGAGGAACTCTCCGCTCAAAAGGCACTCGCAGCCGAGGCACGAAAGAGCTTTCAATCTCAAAAGAGAGAGGCCCAGGATGCCGCAAATGAAATAATTCCTAATATAGACAAAACTATTGATGAACTTTGGAAAGAGGTGAATGCCTACACAGCATTAAGAAAAGCTGAAACTGAGGAGGGGAATATTAGGGTTCGGACTTCACAATCAGCCATAGCGGCAGATAACGCCATACGTGCGGCCCAGCATGAGGAGATTGAAAACGGCAGAACAACATTACAACAGGCCAAAGAAGCTCTCGAATTAGAGGGTAAGAGGGCTACAATGACTAATGTTATGGCAAAAGTCCGTGAACTCGAAGCACAGGCACTTGGTAATACTCTTGGCAATCAGAACGCAAATACAGAGGCTGTGCAAAGACAGAATAAAGAAATCACTAAACTCATAAATAAAGAGTACCAGGCAAAAGATGTTGAAGAATTAAGAAATAAAGTTGAGTCCGACAATGCAACTTTGCAGAGTAGATTAAAGCAGTTGGCAATAATGTCGGCAGAGGCTGAAAAACAACTAATAGAAATAAAGCAGGAAGAACTGACGGCTGGTGAGGATGTAAACACTGAAAAGAAAGAAGAATTAGAATTAACCAAGCAGATTATTGACCTCGAGACCAAGTCTGTGAAAGCACAAATTACCAAGAACAATGCTGTGTTAAGTGGCCTTGAGAACGATGAGAACTCGGTTGCCAATATAAAAAGGCAGACCTCTAATTTTTACTACTTGTTACGCTCTCTGAAAATGGTGTCAGACCAGTTTCAGAGAATGAGCAATAATGCCAATAATATGTTTAGAAGTATGCTCACTTGGAGTGGTAGAATACTTAAAGCATTTGGTAAACTTTCACTCGGAGCTCTTAATCTCGCAAAGGCATTTAAAAAGACTAAAAAGCAGAGCGATGGATTTGGTTCATCTTTAAAGATGGGTGTAAAACATCTACTATCGTACACGCTCGGCATAAGGTCAATCTATATGCTGTTTCGTAAATTGAGAGGCGCATTATCAGAAGGTATGCAGGCATTAGCCACTCAATTTCCCTATGTTAATAAGCAGATGTCATCATTATTGTCCTCGCTTGTTACAATGAAAAACGCAGTCGCTACCGCAGTACAGCCCTTGCTTACTGTATTAGCCCCTGCATTAAAGACTATTTCAAATTATGCTATTGAGGCCGCGTACAATGTAGCTTCATTCTTCGCCACGCTTACTGGCCAGACCTTTGTATATAAGGCAATTCGTGCGAATGAAGATTATGCCGCAAGTTTTGATAAAGCAGGTAAATCAGCAAAAGATGCGAAAAAAGAATTATCAGGACTTGATAGACTCAATGTAATACACAGTCAGGATGATAGCGGCGCTGGAGATAGTAATGTCGCAAGTGTGGCAGAAGTTGCGACAGTAGCCTCTGAGGTTGCAAAGAAAGTAAAGAAGATATTTAAGGATATATTCAAGCCTATGAAGAAAGCGTGGAATAAAGAGGGCCAATTTGTTATGGACTCATGGTATTTCATGCTCGATAGTTGCAAGACACTTATCAATGATATAGGCCGTGACTTCTTAAATGTATGGAAGAATGATACCGGAGTGCGTATATGGGAGAATATACTGCATATTATAGGTGATGTATTCTTGGTTGTAGGCTATCTTGCAGCCCAGTTTGACAAAGCCTGGAATGAACTCGATAGAGGGGAGAAGATACTTGAACGGTTGCAAATACTCATTGATATAGTCGTGGGTGGTATAAGAGAGGCTGCGGATGCTACTGTAATTTGGGCCTCAAAGTTAGAATTTGGGAATTTGCTCGATGCAATACAGATTTATTTGGAGTCTTTGGAGAAGCCTGTACAGACCATCACAGATATACTGGTGCATTTCTGGACCTCAGTTATCCTGCCGTTTCAGAAGTACCTTATTGAGCAGGGTCTCCCCGACTTACTCAAAATGCTTGCAAGGCTGAATGATGCAGTGGACTGGGACGGCCTTAAAGCAAAGATAGAAGATTTCAACAATTCATTAGAGCCGTTCCTTGAGAAGTTCTGGCAAGCATTGCTAATCATTCTCGAAGATATTGGTCAAGCATTAGTTGACTTCGTAAATTCTGACGCATTTGATGGGTTTGTTGATAAGCTCATTGAGTGGATGGATAATGCGAAACCTGAGGATATGGCCAAAGGCATTGAGAATATGGTAAAAGCATTAGCACTTTTAGTGGTAGGATTCAAGGCCATGTCTGGTATTACACGAGGACTTGTAAATTTAGGTCAGATTTTGAATGTAGGGATGCAGTTTAAGTCATTCAAAGCGGGTGGCGGATTTATAGGATTTGCAACTGGCATAGATAAATTAAAGATAGCTATTAGTGGTTTGCCCGGTTTACTGTTAAAACTTCCAAGTATGCTATCAAAATTACCAAGTATGATATTAAGAATATTCACAGCTCCTATTAGATTTATTGCTAATATACCATTGAAGATTGCAGAAGCATTTGGAGGTGTGCTTGACTTCTTTGCCGCCAATGGACCTGTGATAGAGAGTACACTAAGGACAGCATTTAGTCCTCTTGCCGGAGTCGGTATGATTGTAGTAGGAGTTATAGCCGCATTTAGTTCGTTCTTTGATATGTTCGAGAATGGATTTTCTCTTGCAAAAGAAGCTGTAATGCTATTTGGCATAGCTCTTGTGGCTGTTGGTGCAATTATACTTGGTGCACCTGTAATTATCGCCACAGCTATTGCCGCACTTGTTGCTTTAGTATTGACGTATGCCGTACTTGCAAAGAACGGCATAATCGAAAAGTGGGAGGAATTTAAGAAAGGTTTACTCGAAAAGATACATAATCTTGGTAAGAACCTTGGTGTTATTGTCGGTAAACTCGCAAGAAAGGCAGTGGATAAGGTCAAAGGCTTTTTCACTAATATGAAGAAAACTATCAAGGGTATGTCCTGGAAGGACCTTGGTATAATGATACTTAAAGGAATATTATGGGTGTTCCTTGCTCCTGTGAGACTTATGAAATTCTTGCTTGAAGCGATATGGAATTTCATAACAGGATTTGTTGAGGGTATTAAAGAGGGGTTTGATATGCACTCACCTTCAAAACTTATGATACCTCTTGGTAAGAATATCTTACTTGGAATACTCTCTGGTATAGGTTCGATTGTTAAGACAATAGGTTCGTGGCTTAAAAAGAATGTTGCTGATAAATTTATTTCTGGCGTAAAGAGTGCATTTGGAATTGTTGGAGGCGTGGCATCTAAACTTAAATCATCCGGAGCTTCACTGATGAATGGAATTAAAGAGGGAGCTTCTGAAAAATGGGAGGGGGTTAAGTCTTGGTTTAGCAAAAAGTGGGATAGTTTAGCAGAAACAGCCAGTGGACTGTTTGAGAAGATGAAGGGCTTTGGTAAGAACATAGTTTCTGGTTTGACACAAGGAATGGAAGAGCAGAGTGCCAAGGATAATGCCACACAAGAGAAGATTATCAACTATCCTTCGGGAATGACACAGAGGAACTACCGCATAAACTCCCCTTCAAAGGTAATGCGTGATTATGGTAAATACATTATGAAAGGGCTTACTCTTGGTATGGAAGATGAGGGCAGAGGACTTGAAAAAGAGTTTGACAGTATGCTACCTACAACGGATGCACTCGATGAGTTTTACGAGAAGCTGGTTAATATTTTTGATAGCTTGAAGGCGGAAACAGTTGAGATTGTAGATACTATGGTGACACAGATTTCAACCCTTATCGACAAGCTCAATGATATTCAAGTATCTGCCGATGTTATGAATAAATTACAGAATGTCGGAGATATAGAGATACCTAAGATTGCCGCTGGATTTACACTTCCTACTAATGTGACTATGCAATTAGCGAAGAATGACGATGAGGCGAGCCAGGTTGACTTATCCAGACTTCCTGATATGATGAAGCAAGCATTTATAGAAGCAATAATGGAGACTGATAGGAACGATCCTGGCGAAGATGTGATAGTACAGATTAGTGGTCGTGAGATATTCAGAGTCACTAAAGACGAAAACGATAGGTATAAGAAACGCCACGGTGGTAAATCAGCATTAGCATAAGGAGGCAATATGGCAGCAGGTAATTATCTTTTCAAGTTTGGAAATTATGTATTTCCTATGACAGCAATAGTTGAGGACGGGTATGATAGTAAGCCTAATCAGAGGACAGATTTAGACCCTTACACAGACCAAACTGGACTTACTCACAGAAATACTGTACCCCACACAAAGACTGAGGTTACCATCACCACACGTGGTAACCTCACTTGGGATGAAATGGCCGATATACTTTCAAATTTAAGAGCGAACTATCAGTCATATAAACAGAGGGATGCTATGTGTACCTATTATGATGTTGAAAATAATTCAATGAAAACTGGTCATTTCTATCTCCAATCAAGCCAGGAGTATGGAATACATCATTTTAAGAAAAGATTTAAGTCAACAACATTTGTATTTGTGGAGTATTAAGCTATGATAGATATACCTCAGAGTGTAAAAAATGCGTATATAGAAGGTGTTGAAAATAAATACCTTGAAATCACATTCCCCGACCTCGATTATACTGTCCCTACTAATGAAGTGTACTATGAGAGTATGAGCCTTAAGGAGGGCATTCTTGATGATGAGAGCTTTACAGTTGCGGGGTGTATTGCCAGCGAATTTGAGTGTACTATCCGTAAATTTGATGGTGATATAAAAAGCCAGAGTGTTGAGGTGTATATTTATACTGAAAGTACATCAGCTTATAAAATACCCCTATTTCACGGCAAGGTTGATAGTGTCGAGAACATAGCAAATCAAGGGTGCTGGAAATTTATTGCTTATGACGCCCTATATGAATTGCAGAGTGTGAGCATAAACAATTGGTATCAAAACACAATAGAACCTATGATAGAAGCCTCAGAAGTGGGTTATATTACACTAAAAGTATTTAGGGACTCATTGTTTGAATATCTCGGAATAGAGCAGGTCGAACAATCACTACCCGGTATATCCGACCCTACTTGGGATGAGGATGAGGGCGGTGGACCTGATTATGGATATTCTCGAGGAGATAGACTTCATATAAGTGCAAAGAGGGCATTTGAGCAGGTTGATATGAACGCCTTTGACACAATACGAAATATTTGTGAGATATGCGGTGTATTTGGTAAAATAAATCGTGACGGCAAATTTCAGTATATACCATTTAAGCCAATGGCTATTGAGCCTGAGGATGTGCCGTATCACAGTAGCTTTGAATGGCAGAATTTTATGGTATACCCCTTTAGCAAAGTTATTGTGCGAGATAGTGAGGATGATGATGTTAGTGCAGACGCTATATGGCAGAACACATCCATACCTGGAAATAGCACTTATGTAGTCGAAGGAAATATGTTTGCAAGAAATCGTGAGGACGCAGACTTGCAGATTATGGCAAGAGTAGTAATGCTCGGAGCAGGCGGTAATATTTATATTCCTTTTGATGGTAAATGTCCTGCTATGCCTTGGGTTGAAGTAGGTGAGTCTGTACTTACATTCCACTCTTATGATTTTGATAATTCTACAGGAGATACAGATGTATATGAGGACATAAGTGCAGTAATCTATAATCGTGAAATGTCAGGAATACAGGCATTGACCGACTCATTTAACATATCCGGTGACGAGAAGAAAACTGTGTTCGGAAGCGGTGAAAATCTAAATTCACAGGTTGTGAGAATACAGGCAAAACTTAATGAAAGAGGAGAAACAAAGAATAAAAAGCTCTATGCCGCAAACTGGCAAGTTGACAGTAAAAATAGAATATATTATAATATTGGTAGTAGATATAAGAACCGCACTGTAAACATAGGTCTTGATGGTGATAATCTGACAAACGAGCAGTACACAGCGGCATTAAAGGCAAAACTTATAGGCGGTTCTAAATATGGAAATATCATATATTGTAAAGGCACACAGCCTACAATAGATATTCCTATTATCCTCGTAGTATCATAAAGAAAGGTGGACGAAGCTATGAACAAAGGTAAAATCAGTATCATTATTCCGGCTTACAAAGCACAGGAGACAATTATTAGAACCCTATCATCTATTGCCGAGCAAACTATACTTGATAAGGTGGATAAGGTCGTTATAGTTAATGATTGTTGCCCTAATGGGGATTATCAGAAATTTGTTAAGATGTTTTCGCCGTTTTTCAATGTCAGAGAATTAAAGCTTGAAGAGAACGGAGGGCCTGGAGTAGCGAGGCAGGCTGGAATTGATGATACAAAGGGTGAGTTTTTCACTTGCATTGATGCAGATGATACTTTTAATGGGGCAATAGCACTTGAAATACTTTATACCGGTATAAATGAAAATAAGGTGATAAAGTGTGCATCAGGAACATTTATGCAGTTAGGGGAAGATGTAAAGCATATTGTCCCACACCAGAACGACATGGTATGGATGTTTGGAAAACTCTATCGCAGAGAGTTCATTGAGAAGTACAGAATTAAATTTAACAGCACCAGGGCAAATGAGGATACTGGGTTTAACACTCATGTTAGGCTATTATGTGACAATCATAATGAGCAAATAAGATTTATTCCCGAGGTTGTATATTGCTGGCATAATAAGAAAGATAGTATTACGAGGATAAACGATGGTCAGTATGGATATGACCAGTGCTTCTGTGGATGGACAGACAATATGATAGAGGCCATACAGAATGTAAGGAAGTTAAGACCTTTTTCAGGCTCTGTAAATCAGTGGACAGTATCAGTATTGATGAACCTCTATTTCTATTATATAGAGACAGTCGCAAGAAAACCTGTATTCGCTGACCAGAATTGGGAGTATGTGAAGAAGTTTTACCATGCTTGCTATAAGAGAATAGAGGAGGATATTACAGACGAAGTCCTCTCTGAAATGTATTCTATGGCAAGTATGGATAAGAGCAGAGGCGGCTCATTGATAGGAATTATCCCTTGTATGGGTATAAGAGAGTTTCTTGATAAGCTCAAAAAGGAGAAATATAGCGAGAAAGACATCTATAAAGTATGGGCGAAAATGGAAGAAGATCCTGAAACCAAAAAGTTGATGCAGAACAATATAGATTGTGGAGTATGTGCGGAGGGATATGGCAATAAGCCTATCAAGATGTAATGGGATTATTTATTGAGTGTAGTGGTGGTGATGGTAATCCGCCGGTAGCACCTATTACAATATATTCAACTGCTAATAACGATAGTTATTTGAGCTTTGAACGAAGATTTAATAGTAAAGTTATAATCAATACTCCTCAAAATGGAGGAGATCCTTACTCTTATCCATACGGAGAACATCCCACTATATCAGGCCTATTTACAAATTGTTATAATTTTAATCAGCCCGTAGAGTTGCCAAACAACTGTCCAACTATGGAAAATTTATTTACAAATTGTTATAATTTTAATCAGCCTGTAGAGTTGCCAAATTGGTATTGGCAAGATTTTTATGGTGTGTTTCATAACTGCACAAACTTTAATCAGCCTATTACAATACCTAATAGTTGTCATTATGTAAGTATTTTGGGTATGTTTTCTGGATGCACAAATTTTAATCAGCCTATTACAATACCTAATGCGTGTGGCGGATATTATGATGAAGGCCGTAACTTGCATTGGGCTGCATCTTTTGACTCAATATTTTATCACTGCACAAATTTTAACTCTCCAGTTATATTTGATGACGGAGTATGGGAGCAACTCACCAGTTGTGAATTTATGTTCAGAGATTGTGTAAAGTTTAATCATCCAGTTGATTTAATGAATAATCCAATAAATTGGAGTTGGTTAAGTACAAAAAATAATTTTTTTGTTTCTGCAAGAGGCATGTTTTATAATTGTGCATCTTTATGTCAAGAAATACATTTTCCTAATACTGTAGATGATTTAAGATTTACATTGTATAGCTGTACTAATATGCGTAATGTTTACATACATAATGATAATATTAGACTATTCTATAATGCATATTATGCGTTTGGCAGCTTCGTAGGCAATCGAGCATCTACAGGAGCAAACTATCATAGAATAAATATTTTTTGTAATAATCAACAACAACTTTTAGGATCAAATTACTATTCGGTAGTGGGGTCCCCTGTCACCTGGGAATATGATAGTGTGTCCGGATGTTATTACAATTCATATCAAAATATATATATATGTCCTATGAAATAATAAGAGGTGTAATATGGGAATTTTTGTTTACGGTTTACAAGATGGCAGTACTGATAGTTTGGATCCAATAGATGAATATGTAATTGATCCAGTTGTACCTACTACAACCTCATCTTTATCATATCAGCTGAGAAAGTTATTGAATGTTCCAATATTTATAGAATTTGATACCACAAATACTAATCAAAATCAGTGCCAAATCAATGGGATATTGAGTAATTGGGTAAATCTAAATAGTCCGGTAACATTTAATACTTTAGCACTATACCCATATTCAAATTATTATATGGTAAACAGCGTTTCTTTTAGGCCAATTTATCCTTTTAATGGTGATACTAACTTTAACAGCGAGATAAAGTTTACAGGCGCAGTTTATTTAACAAACGGTTTTTTTTCTGATTGTAAAAGTTTTAATGGTATTATATCTGCATACAATGAGAATTTACCAGTTCATCAATCAAACTATAACCCACAGTATAACTTAGGCAGTTTGTTTTATAATTGTCATAGTTTTAATCAACCCGTAACAACAAACCTTGTATATAATATAATCACAAATGCGATTTTAGACTTTAATTATACAGTATTCGCGTGTTATTTATTCTGCAACTGTTATAACTTTAATCAACCTATGACACTATATAATAATGGGTATTTACCAATATCAGATATTAGCATATTGGAAAATTGTTATAGTTTTAATAGTATAGTAAAGATTGATAAGAGTTATAGAAGCGATATTACAAGTATTCAGTTAAACAGACTATTATATAATTGCTATAATATGAGTCAGAATATAGAGATAAAGTTTAATGCTTCACAAGTAACCAGTATATCATTTGCATATATGCTATATGGCAGAAATACCGCATCCCGCATAAATGTATTTGCATCAAATACAGATTTATTATATAATGCCCGCAATTCATTAGTAGGACCTGCATTGAGTTGGACTCCACTGCCAGGAGAAGATTGTATATACAATGAGGCATACAATATTTATCTCTATAATAATTTATAGCACTTTACAATTTTACTAAATTATAGTAAAATCAAACTGTGGACGATTAAGGAGAGTGAATTATGTTATTAGGGGTAAACCATCTTGACAAAATCGCCACCAGTCTGGAACAGCTTTCTGGAGATATTCGACACGGCGAGGAAAATTTTGACGAGAGAATTGTCACAGCATTAGAGACTATTGCTAATGTATATAATCATGAAGGCACTTATGCTGATAGACTTACAGGTGCTGTTACTAATATTCACCTTGCACCTGATGTAAACTTAGGTACTGCTACTTTTAATGAGAATGGTACATATAAGGCTACTGATTATAGCCTCGATGGTTTTAGCGGTGTTGATGTTAATGTGCCTGCACCATCTGTTACAAACATTACAGTAAATGCGAATGGTACATATGTCGCTTCTGACAGCGATGTATATGGTTTCAATCGTGTAGATGTCAATGTTCCACCTACAAAATATAATAGTGATACCACAACAATAACATCAAATGGAATATATAATGCTTCAGACTATGAACTTGATGGTTTTAATCAGGTGCGTGTTGATGTGCCTATTCCATCTTATGATAGTAATGTGGGAAGATTTAATGAGAACGGCACATATGCCGCTTCGGATTATAGTCTCGATGGTTTTAATCGTGTTATTGTTAATGTACCGTCTCAAAGCCCGAATCTTAATGTTGTGTCAATAGTTGATTCAGGTACATATAATGCTTCGGATTATGGACTTGATGGTTTTAATAAAATTATAGCAGAGTTTGTGCCTCGTACAAATGCTTTATCAGTAACAGAAAATGGAATATATAATGCTTCGGATTATGATTTTGATGGCTTTAGTGAAGTTATAGCAGAGTTTGTGCCTCGTACAAATGCTTTATCAGTAACAGAAAATGGAATATATAATGCTTCGGATTATGATTTTGATGGCTTTAGTGAAGTATGTGTTGATGTGAGTGGAGGTAGTTCAGAGTTAGTATCAAATAATGGGCCACTCACAAATTGGTTTAATTCTCCTGTAAACATACCAAATTCAGTTACAAATGTTACCTATATGTTTAACCAGTGTGAATGTTTTAACCAGCCGGTAAATATACCAAACTCGGTTACAAGCTGTACTTTTATGTTTAATGCTTGTTATAAGCTCAATCAGTCTGTAAATATACCGAACTCGGTCACAACTTGTTATGGTATGTTTGCATTTTGCTCTAACTTTAATCAGCCTATACATATACCAAACTCGGTTATAAATTGTGTCTATATGTTTCTTGGTTGCAGTGGTCTCAATCAACCAATAAATATACCAAACTCTGTCACAAATTGTGCCAATATGTTTTCGGACTGCCGAAACTTTAATCAGCCAATAAACATACCTAATTCAGTTACAAACTGTTTCTGTATGTTTAACTGGTGCCGAAAATTTAACTGGCCAATAAACATACCAAATTCAGTTACAGATGTTAGCGATATGTTTAGGAATTGCCGCAATTTAATTTCTGAGGTTAGACTGCCTAATAAATTTAACAACGGCGTAACAGGAAATTTTTGGGCAAACTGTCCAGTATCGGTCGATAATGGTACATTGATATTCTATTAAAAGGAGTATTGCAATTTTCTACTTCGTAGAATATAATTAAGCTAAACAAAGAAAGTGAGGTAGAAAATGGGAAGTGGAATACAGATAGAATTATCCACATTGATTTCTATAATTTCAGTTAGTGCCGCTGTTATTTTTGGATATATCGCTATGAAGCGAAATGATACCAAAGATATAGAGGCAGATGTTGAGGAGAGAGTTACACAGCTAACAAGGGTGATAACAAAACTCGATAGCATAACAGAGGCACTAAATGAAATTAAAAGGGATAATAGAGACTTGAGGACAGACCTCAACAAATTATCAGAAAGAGTCGTAGTGTTAGAGCAAAAATCGGCATTGGAGGATATAAAAAGTGGACGAGCAGAATAAATCCTTTACATCTATTTTTGAACTCTCTATGGCGAGAGAGGAAAGACACAGTAAACGACTTATGAATACCCTTGTCTTGGTGCTTGTGTTATGGTTTTGTACTATCGCAGGATTTATATGGTATATCACTTTACCTGTCGAAGAAAATATTGAAACACAGACAATAGATGATATCCAGCATCCTGGCGATATACACCAAATAATGGGAGATAACAATAATGGCTAAAGCTACACAAACAAGAACATACAAAAGACGAGCCGTTAGAACGAGAGGTTCATCAAAACGGCGTAGAAGAAGATGAAAATAGCTGAACTTTCAAATACCGACCTATCTAATCTGATTGATGAGTGGATAAGAGGCGAAAGAGATAGAGCTATTGTAAAGAGAAAACTCATAGATGAAATAACCTTTGAGTCTCTTGCAGAAGATTTTGATTTATCTGTACCTCAAGTCAAACGAATTGTATATAAATCGGTAGATAGAATATCAAAAATTTTAGAAAGGATGTAATTATGGATTTACAGACTCTTATGACGACCTTAAAAACAAAAGAAATCAAGGTCACTATAATGGATGCTGATGAGAATGAAATCATTAAATTTTACTCAGATGGCTATGCTGGAGTTGAAAGCGACCTGCTTGCAAAGACGGTCAGTAAATGGTATATAGCCTCAGCCACAGCTATTACTGTCTATATAGAAGATGATATTGAACCTTAGAAAGGATAATCTACTCTACACAATCTTATAAGTCCAAAAATGATACGAAATTGAGACTTCCACGAACTCGTGGGAGTCTTTTTTATTGTCTAAAATTCTATGTATGAGTTACATACATTCAAATCCAAATCCTACAAATAAACAATGCGGAGACTGTGTAGTCAGAGCCTTTGCTATCGCCACTGACTCTGATTGGGACACAGCTTATCTCAAACTTGTCCTTAGAGGATATGTTATGAGAGATATGCCATCTTCAAACTCTGTTTGGGACGCCCAACTTTTGAACGAGGGCTTTGTCAGGGAGATTATACCAAACACTTGCCCTTATTGTTATACAATTAAAGATTTCTGTAAAGACCATCCCTATGGCACATATGTTTTAGGCACGGGCTCTCACGCAGTCGCAATAATTGATGGAGATTATTATGACGCCTGGGATTCTGGTGATGAAATACCAACATATTTTTATAGAAAGGAGCATTAGTTATGGCATTTTTCAATCCTTATCCACAATCGTATCAACAGTACAATCAGCAATCTTATCAACCCTACAATCAGCAGTCTATGGCTCAACAGAGTTACGCACCTCAAAGCTATACTCCACAGCCTCAGATGAATAGCACAATAAACTGGGTGCAGGGAGAAGTTGGCGCAAAAGCATATCCAGTAGCACCTGGGAATAGCGTGCTTCTTATGGATAGTGATGGTCAGTATTTCTACATCAAGACAGCAGATATGACAGGTATGCCCTCGCTTCGCAGGTATTCATATCAGGAAGTTATAGACGAGCCTGTTATGAGACTTGAAGATAAACAGTCTCACGAACCTAGGCCTATGGAATACGACACATCGAAATTTGCACCTCGTGAAGAGGTAAAGGAGTTGCAAGAGGAGATTAAATCTCTGAAAGAGGAACTTGCAAGCCTTAAGATTGACAATCGCAATCTGAAAGAGGGAGGAAATAAAGATGGCAAATAAATTATATCAAGAATTAAATAACAAGCCTCAGATGGATTTTGCGAGTTTTATGCAAAATCCAATGCAAGCTCTTATGCAAAAGAAGATAAACATACCACCTGAATATCAGAACAATCCTCAGGCAGCCGTTCAATATCTACTGAATAGTGGACAAATGAACCAAAATGCCTTCAATTCTGTATTCGGCAAATTGCAGAAAATGGGATTACATTTTTAGGTACTAACCTTGCAAGGGTACAAATAAATCTTATGAAAGGAGAAACTTATGATGGACAACACTTCTAATGGAATGGTTATGCCAGTAGCTCCCGCATACTACGGTGGTAGCAACAGCGGCTTCGGCGGCTGGGGCGGGGATGGCTGGTGGGTTATCCTCTTCCTCTTTGCTCTTATGGGCAATGGTTTTGGAGGTTGGGGTGGCTTCGGTGGTAACAGCTTTGCTGCCGACGGAGCTATGCTTTATCCTTGGATGAACCAGGCAGAGGTAACAACAAACGGCTTCCAGAACCTCTCAACACAGAACCAGATTACAGCAGTACAGTCAGACTTAGGCGACATTCAGACACAACTTTGTGGAGGCTTTGCAGATGTTCAGCAGAGTTTGTGTAATGGATTTGCGGGAGTAAATTCGACTGTATCAAACGGCTTTGCACAGGCAGAGATTTCAAACAATGCTCGTCAGATGGCTAATATGCAGACAGCATTTAATAGTCAGACAGCTATTACAGGCGCAATCAATGACCTTGCAAGCCAGCAGGCTAATTGTTGCTGTGAAAACCGCCTTGCTACATGTCAGACACAGAATATTATTCAGAATGAGGCAAATGCTACACGTTTTGCGGATGCGAATAATACGAGAGACCTTCTTACCAATCAGACTGCTAACACACAGGCTATCCTTGATAAGTTATGCCAGTTAGAGCTTGATGGCAAGAATGATAGGATTGCAGACCTTGAAAGACAGCTTACTATGGCTAATCTTGCGGCTTCACAGACAGCACAGACTGGAAGAATACTTGCAGATAATGCCGCACAGACAGTTGCATTAGAGCAGTACCTCAATCCTGTGCCTGTACCGGCTTATGTAGTTCAGAACCCTAATTGTTGCACAAACAATGGGTGCGGCTGTGGATGTAGCGGATTTTAGTAGGAGGTGCAGACTATGGCAGAATATTTAGCGAATGCAGTACAGGATGTTAATCTCAATGCTCCTGTAATCTTCACAGCTTCTATTCCTTGTACCCGTGGTTTTGTATATCACGAGGATGAAACTGGAATTTTTATTCTCCGTGGCATTACCTCTAATTGCTTTGCTCGCTACCAGGTTACATTCAATGGAAACATTGCAATTCCTGAAGGCGGGGAAATAACTCCGATAGCGGTCAGTATCGTTGTCAATGGAGAGCCTCGCCTTACGAGCAGGGCAGTCTACACACCTGCGGCAGTAGATGAGTATGGTAATGTTACCAGCACAGCAATAGTAACAGTTCCTAAAGGATGCTGTTTTAGTCTGTCAGTTGATTATGTCAGCGGAATAACAGACGACCCTACAGTTACTCCTACACCTGTTATTAGTGTGCAAAACTCCAATCTCGTAATCAATCGTATAGCATAGGAAGGAGGTATTGATTATGCACAAGATGGAAAAACTCCGTGACAATCTTTGTGAGGAGTTAGAGAAAGTCGCAAGAAAAGATGAAATCAGCACCTCTGACCTTGAGGTTATTGATAAACTCGCACATTCTATAAAGAATATAGATAAGATTATGAACGAAGGATCCTATGAGTATTCTGGCGAATATTCTCGTAGAGAAAATCGAAGCTATAATAGTTATGCGAGAAGAGGGGGAGATGGCGACAATGACGGAAGATATAATGAGAGTCGAGGTCGAAGCTATGAGTACAGCCGGGACAGAATGACTGATAAACTCCGAAGAATGATGAATGAAACATCAAACGACAGAGAGAGGGATGCTATAATGCGTTGTATCAGTCAGCTCGAGGAATATTAAATCTAAAGTTAATTTTTAGAGGCAGTCTTTATAGACTGTCTCTTTTTGTGTGTTTGTTGACAAACTCGTAAATGTGTTATATAATGTTTATCGAAACGACAAACGAAACAAACGAGGTAAACGATATGTTAAATATTGATGTGAGACAATCTACATTTATGCCAGGAGACTATTCCTTGTATCTTTCATTCTCATATAATGAAAGAATACTAAACATAATTAGAAGCTTCAAGGATCGCTCCTGGCACAAGGAGAGCAAAGAATGGGAAGTACCTGTAGATAAACTATCTGACATATTAGAAATATTTTCAGACCAGGATATTCAGATAAGTGGTACATATCTCGACCTATCTCCTAAGGAAGAAATTACAGACATTGATTTTGAGTTTAAGACTGAACCTTTTGAACATCAAAAAGAAGGCTTCTTGTATGGACTCAATCACGATAAGTGGCTACTCGGTGATGAAATGGGGCTTGGTAAATCAAAGCAAGCTATTGATATTGCGGTAGCATTAAAGCAGAGTCGTGGATATAAGCATTGTCTTATAGTCTGTGGAGTCAATGGGCTAAAATGGAACTGGAAGAATGAGGTCGCAGAGCATAGCGACGAGTCAGCCTATATACTTGGTCAGAAAACAAAGAAAAAGACTGGCGAGATTTATATAGGCAGTAACAAGGATAAGTTAAAAGATGTTGAGAACCTTGAAAATATAAATGATTATTTCATTATAACTAACATTGAGAGCTTGCGAGATAAGAATATTGTCCAAGCATTACAGGACAAGATACACCATGGACTAATACAAATGACAGTATTAGATGAGGCTCACAAAGCTATTAAAGAAAATCCTAACTCATCACAACAAGGTAAGGGTTTAATGAAAATCAATACAGAGTATAAGTTACCTATGACAGGCACACCTCTTATGAACTCGCCTCTTGATGTGTATGGCGTATTAAGGTGGCTTGGTGTTGAGAAGCACGCTTTCTATACATTCAAGAAATATTATGCGATTATGGGCGGCTATGGTGGATATGAGGTCATAGGCTACAATCATTTAGACGAATTGCAGGAAGACCTTGACTCTATAATGCTTCGCAGATTAAAGGATGATGTATTAGATTTGCCAGAGAAGATTTATATAGACGAGTATGTGGATATGCTGGCTAAACAGTCGTTGATATATAAAGAAGTTAAGGCAGAGATTAAAGCTAATATAGATATGATTGAGATTTCTCCCAATCCTCTCGCAGAAATGATACGATTAAGACAGGCGACAGGGTATACTGGTATATTATCGTCAGAGATACAATGCTCGGCAAAGCTCGATAGAATGGAAGAAATTATAGAAGATAGCATATCTAATGGTAGAAAAGTTATAGTGTTTAGTAACTGGACACAGATTACAGATGAGGTACATTTGAGATTACATACAAAGTATCCGCTTTCAGTTATAACAGGACAAACTGCTGATAGTGAAAGACAGGCTAATGTGGACGCTTTTCAAAGAGGGGAGTCTGTAATTATGTTAGGCACAATAGGTGCCATGGGCACAGGAATTACATTGACAGAAGGTACAGTAGTAATCTTTCTTGACCACCCTTGGAATAAAGCACTTTATGAGCAGGCTGTTGATAGAGCATACAGAATAGGTCAGAAAAACAATATAACTATATATAATATAATGTGCAAAAATACGATTGATGAAAGAGTTTGGGAGCTTGTAAATAGAAAGGGAAGAATGAGTGACGCCATTGTAGATGGTAAATTTAATTGTGATAAGAAGGATTTGGTAAATTATCTCCTTTCATAACATTACCCCCATTAGATATGTGCAATTCTAATGAGGGTAGCCAAATGGAGAAAATCCAATTCCTGGCAAACAAAAACAGGAACTCGACACATTTAATATATCACTAACTAAATTATTTGTAAAGAGAAAGGAGGTTAAAAGTGTCAGATAGATTAGTGAAAATAGAGGAGCTTGCCGTGATGATAAATTCATCCGTTCAGACTATAAACAACTGGTACAGATGGAAGAAGATTTATCCTGACAATGAGTATGCAAAACTATTGCCAGATTATATTCAGAACGGTAGCAGAAAGACCCGGTATTGGAAAACATCAGATGTGTGGAAGATAGTCGAGTTTAAGTGTAAAATTCCACACGGAAGGAATGGAATTTTAGGAGAAATTACACAAGCAAAAAGGAGGAGACAAAATGACAGAACTTGAAAAGTTGGTAACAGAGTATGCAAAAGTAAAGAAGCAGGAGAATGAAATCTCAAAAATGTCAAAGGAGCTTAATGCAAAAATCAAAAAGATTATGCAGACAGATGATATTGACGAAGTAGAGACAGCCTCCGGCACTGCCAGGCTTCAGGAACGCAAGTCTGAAAAGTTTGATGAAGAAAATCTCATTGAATTTCTTAAAGCGTCTGGAAAAGCTCGTGGGCTTGTCAAAAAGAAAGAGTATCTTGACTTTGACGCCTTAGAGTCAGCTATTTATAGGGAGAAATTTGACCAGGAGACCTTGACAAAACTTAATGACTTTAAGATTGTCAATATAACTTATGCACTAACAGTAAAGTAAGGAGGTTTATATGTATATCAATCCATTTTGGCTTGGTGTATTCACTACACTTGGAGCAGAGTGTGCGGCAATCGTTACAGCCGCAATCGTATCGCTAATACAGAAAAAGAGAGGAGAAAATGATGGCTAAAAAACAGGACACATATGAAGTAAAGGGATGTCCGCAGAAGATAGCGGCTACAAGTAGATGTGCCGTTAAAATAAAAGATAACTATTATACAATAGAAGCGTCAGAAGAAAGAGCCTTCCCTCAGGGCGGAATAATAGACCTTGATGAAGAATACAAAGCTCTATTTGATAGTGTAAATGGAGTGGTGGACGGTCAGATGAATGAGATATTAGACACATTTGGAAACTGAATATTTCCAGTTGTAAAATATTTCACCTCATGCTAATATATAATCGTAAAGTGTATCTCACTTTCAAAAAAAATGTTGTTGTGTGTTGAGAAAAAGCTGTGGGAAGTTCCTACAGCTTTTTCTCGTATCTAAATAAATACAAAAACTCCACTTTACACCCAATTTTTAGTGTGATATATTACATATTGTCTTAAAAGTATTTCAATATTATTGAGTCAATGTTGAGAGAAATTAAGGTGCACACCAAGCAGTTGGCTGATATGTTACGGATGTCAGTTGACATAAATAACACAGCCAACTTGGCACAATCAAGAACGCCGTAACCGTTTGCGATTGTGCCTTTATTTTTGAGAAAGGGGAATATTGAATGTCGAGAAAGTTCATAGGTGAGATAGTCAATAATTTAAGTTATTCGTTATCACATGAAGTATCATTATTTACCGACTATTGGAAAGACGATAATTTATCAGTAACGGATGCTATATTATTAAGTGTGGTTGAAGATTTAATATATGAAAATCATGGCTCGATAGTGACTACTAAAAAGTCTATATATAAATGTCTCTCCTCGTTTTTAGATTGTAGTGAGAAAACGATAGAGCGGTTCATTTGTAAAATGATAAATATTAAATATTTATATATTATTCCTGATAAATCTGTTGAAGAAATAGGCCTATTAAGAGTATCAACAAAAAAGATAGTTGAGAATATAATAGGGTGGTTAGCAGATGAGGAGTTAGATTATTGTCAACAATGGATGTTACAGTATATGCCTGATGAGCAAACAAAAAATACATATACAGAGTTATTAAGGAGGTAAGAAATGGGAGATTACAAAAGAAATTCAGACACAAACAAGGTTTACAATAGGACAATCTCAATAGAGAGAAAGCAAAGTGGGTTCAAAGGAATATTCATCCCAGTTGAAATGTTAGAATATAATGATGGTACATTATCATTAACAGAATTATTTGTATTAGAGGAGATAGAATATTTTTGTCGAGTAGGTCGCTATAAATCCTGCATTGTAAAGAACGAACATTTTATGGATGTCATTGGTGTGTCTGAAAGAACAGTGATGAGAGCAATATCCCATTTAGAGTCATTAGGTGCAATAACTATATCACAAAAAAGAGGTATAAGGGTTATAAAATACAATTATGAAGAATTTAAGCCTAAATATGCCGATGTTGAATACGAGGATAATCTATATTATGATGATACGACAATTTGTCTGGATGGGGTGACTAATAGTCAGGATGGGGTGACTAATAGTCAGGAAGTGGTGACAAATAGTCAAAATCTACATTATAAAGAAGAAAATAAAGAAGAAAATAAAGAAGGAGCACAGGCTACGCCTGTGTCCCCTAAAAATCACTCTCGGCTATATAGTGAGGAGAGAAAAACATTATCAGATGAATTGCATAGCCAGGAAGAAATACAGAAGCAGACAAAAGAAAGGAAGAAACAATCAGTAGAGGATAAATGTTATGATGTTATAGATAAGTCTCCGTTTTCAGCCGAAGCTAAAGATTTGTTAAGGCGATACTTTGATTGGAATTATCATAGTAGTAGTCCTAAAAGAATTAGACAGAAAACAGATTGGTCACAGAAAGTAAAGCGGTTAGAGCAATTACAGAAGCAAGGTGAAGATATTGAAAAAGTAATAAAACAATCATTAGATAATCAGTGGTATGGTTTCTTTGAATATAAAGAGCAAGTAACTAATAATATAGAGAAGCACGAGAACTTTACAGAAGGAATGGATAACTGGTCTTTAGAAGAAGCACAAGCTGAATATGATAGAAAGAAACAATTAGTAGCAGAGGGCAAGTTAAAGGTATATTGATATGGATGTAATTGAATATATGTGGAGCAGAAGTAATGTTCCTAAAGCACAATGGAAAGTGCATAACTTAACACCTGATCCAGAGGATGTTGAGGCTTATGATAGATTAAATCATATCAAAGAGTATGTATGGAGTTTTTTCTATCAGCATCACCATCATTTGATAATATGTGGAAAGAATTTAGGGTGTGGAAAAACATCTTGGGCATTAAAAATAATGGGTTCATATTTTAGTCAATGTTCAGATGATTTTGATGGCATAGATGTTGACTCTTTAGACAGAGTTGTTGATAAGGGAGTGTTTCTGCCTACTGTATCGTTTCTCGCAGACTTGAAGCAGTTTGGCAGTAATGAGAAGTCAAGACAGTTATACGAGAGAGTTAAGAAATCGGAACTTGTAATCTTTGATGATGTTGCCGCTGTACCTATGAGCAAATATGATTATAATATATTGTATGCACTCGCAGACACAAGAATATTTGCAGGCTTACCTTGTATATTCACAACAAATGCTGTGAGTGAGGACGAGCTTGCAAAAGAACTTGGTCCAAGAATAGCGGCGAGAATATGGAGACCGTCAACAATAATTGAAATTAAAGGTAAAGGATATAGGGGCGTTAAATGATAGCATCCGTACAGATAATCAGTAAGATATTGGCCACAAAAGATTTCTCTATTGTAGTTGATAATTTACTCACAGAAAAGCACTTTACTCCTTATGAGTCTGAAATAGGTTTCATAAAAGACCATTACGAGAAGTATGGTAATGTGCCTGATGAATTAACATTTATTGAAAAGTTTCCGGAGTTTCAATTACAAGAAGTTACCGAGAGTGATAACTTCCTTGTGTATAAAGCAAAAGAGAACGACCTCTTTGACAGAGCAAGGCCTATAATTCAAAGAGCCGCAGAGTTGATGGAGACAGACGCCAATGACGCAGTTGAGTTGTTGAGGTCAGCACTTGATACTGAATTAGTGGCAGATGTTGATATACACGATGAAGGTGTTGTAGAGACAGTTGACCAGCGAGTCGATGACTCAAAAAATATCAATCAGAACCAGGCAGACTGGTTTATACCCACTGGCTTCAAAGAGATTGATGAGGATATAAGCGGATTGCAAAGAGGTAATGAGTTGCTTGTGCTATATGCTCGCACTAATCATGGAAAGTCATGGATATTAGAAAAGATATGCACATTCATTTCAGAGATTGGTTTTAGAGTAGGATTATTCAATCCAGAGATGAGTACAAAAGATATAGGATATAGATTTGATAGTTTGCACGGTCATTTGTCAAACAATGCTGTTAGACTCGGAAGATTTACAGACGAGTTTACTGTTGAGGATTATGAGAGTTATGCTAAGGAGCTTAAAGATGTTATGCGAGGTGAGATATTTGTATCAAAGCCTAAAGACTTTGGCAGAAAAGTGACAGTATCAAAATTGAGGTCTTGGATAATAAAGAGAAAACTTGATGTATTAGCGATAGATGGCATTACATATCTGACAGACGAGAGGTATAAAAGAGGTGATAGTAAAACAATCTCATTGACAAACATATCAGAAGACTTGATGGAGCTATCGGAGGAAATGAGAATACCTGTACTTGTAGTAGTGCAAGCTAATAGAGGTGGAGTTGTCGATAAAAATAGTCTCGATACACCAGAGCTTGAAAATATTAGAGATAGTGATGGTATTGCACAGAACGCCAGCATTGTCTATGCAGTGCGCCAATTAAAAGATGCAAAGGGAGATACTTATGTTCTCATAGACAATAAGAAAAAGCGTGGTGGCGCTATGGGACAGTCATATAAATACAGGTGGGATATTGATATAGGAGATTTTGTATTTGTATCTGATATTGATATGCCTGAAGATGATGGTCAAGAGACATACAGTAAGCCCTCACGAGATAAGAAAGATATAACTGGCGGCAGTAGAAAGAAGAAGCGTGAAAGTGAGGAGGATATGTTTTGATAATAAACGGTGTTGAGTTTGTATCACCACTTGGGGATATGTTGAGTGAGTTGAAATCTCAATTAACAGCCAATGGGATACAATTATTAGGTACTATACGAGAGAGTGGAGATAATATACAATGTAGTTGTCCATATCATAAGAATGGACAAGAGAGAAAGCCATCATTCGGCATAAAGAAGTCTGATGGTGTGGGGCATTGTTTCACCTGTGGTGAAGTACACGATTTGCCAGAGATAGTATCATATTGTTTTGGTAGAAATGACCACGGAGCATTTGGCTGGGAGTGGTTAAGAAGAAATTTTCTGATAGTAGAGGAGGAAAAACGAAGTGTCGAAGTCAGCATCAAAAGAGGTGATAGGGAGTCTGAAAGAAGCAGAAAAAAATCTGAGGATAGCACTGGAGACATTGGAGGGAATACAAAATATATTAGTGAGGATGAACTTGACTCTTACAGATGGACTCATCCATATTGGGCAAAAAGAGGAATAGTATATCCAGATATTATAGAGCTTTTTGATTTAGGGTATGATAAAGGCACTCATTGTATAACATTTCCTGTCAGAGATATTGAGGGACATTGTTTGTTTGTCGCAAAGCGTAGTGTGAGGTCAAAGTTTTTTCATTATCCTAAGGGTGTAGAAAAACCTTTATATGGATTATATGAAATTACAAAATATTTTGATAGTTTTAGTAAAGACCATTCAAATGCACTTGTAATTGATTTTGATTTGGATATAAATTCTACCAGACCGATAGGTATAAATTTTCCACAAGAAGTTTTTGTATGTGAAAGTATGATAGATTGTATTCTATTATGGCAAGCAGGGCATTATGCAGTAGCATTGAACGGTGTGGGTAATAGATTACAAATGGAGCAACTTACAAATTTACCTTGTAGAAGTTTAATAATAGCGACTGATAATGATGGTGCAGGATGGGACGCATTTGATAAGATAAAAAAGTATGTAAAGCATAAAATCTTTTACAGACTGATAATGCCCGGGGATGTTAAGGATATAGGAGAAATGTCGGAGAGTCAGTTGAAGAACTTAAAGTGGGAACTTATGTAAAAATTAAATCTCCCTATTTACAAATGAGAAAATGTGTTATATAATGTTCACATAGTAACAAGCAATCATTGAGTGATTGCAAAAACAAAGTAAACGAAGAAAAGGAGAAACGAATTATGGCAAACGAAGTAGGAACAATCGGTCAGATGTATGAGAACCGCAAGAGCGGTAAAATCGGAGTCCTCGAGAGCAGAGAGGAGAAGTATAAGACACTTCTTATGCGTGATGAGGATGGAAATTCTTTCAATCTCACTTATTCCACATTCAAGAGTAACTGGAGAAAGTACAGTGGTGATAAGACCATTGAGACTTCCGCACAGATTACAGAAAAGTCCGACGAGTTGGAGAAGGCCGCAGAGCAGGCAACAGAGTCGCTTGACGAGGTTAAGCCTATTGCAAACAAGAGCAATCGTAAAAAAGCTATGATTAGCACATCGACAAAGATAGAGATTACCCGAACTTTGGAGCCTGTTGTCAAAAAGGCGATAAATGAGTTGTCACTTGATTTGTCCACATTTGTAAATGTTAAAGGTGGAATGTCTGTGAGACTGGGCAGAAAGACTTTACTTGAAGTGTGGCCAGATGTGTCAAAAAATCCTATTGAGAACATTAAAGTCCGTATGCGTAAGGATGTGTGGGATGAGGTTGTCTTTGATAAGAAAGTCGGTGACGTTGTAGCCGAGTATCACGAACTGTGGATAATGCAGTATGGGGCAATAGTGCCTAAAGATGTCTTTGAACTTGCGGTAAGTAATGTACTCTCCGCAGTTAAAGAGCTATATTTTAACGAAGAAAACGAAGAAAAGGAGGAAGAGTAATGCGATTTAGTTATGAGGATGCAGACAGCTATGGTAGCAGTGGAAGTGGCGGTTCATTCTTTAGATTAGAGGGCGACGGCGATAAAGCCTATGTTCAGTTGCTCGGAAGAGATATGAATGACTTTCCTGGCTATTCAGTACACGAGGTTTATGTTGGCGAGAAGAAGAGGTATGTAAATTGCCTTCGTGAAGCCGGTGATCCCGTTGATGTGTGCCCTCTCTGTGCAAAAAGAGAAAAGGTACTTGTAAAGCTCTTTATACCAATATTTAACATTGATGATAATGAGGTGCAGGTATGGGAGAGAGGCAAGAAGTTCTTTAGAGACTTGTCCGGATATTGCTCACACATTAAAGATGTGTCAGAGGTAGTAACCGAGATTGAGCGTAGAGGCAAGCCTAAGGACACTTCTACTACATACGGACTGTATGAGATACGGGATGAAAAGCCAGAGCGTTCACTTGATGATTTCGGTGATGAGATACCGGAGATTATGGGCAGATATGTTCTTGATAAGACTGCCGATGAAATCGAGTATTTTCAGAAGCACGGAGATTTTCCGAGTGATGATGATGGCGGTGATGACGAGCCTGTTACTCGTAGAGAGAGTAGGGGTCGTGAGTCAAGGGAAGAGTCTCGTGGTCAGTCAAGAAGAACACCATCAAGAGGCAGAAGTAGGTCAGATGAAGAGGAATTTTAGATATGCCACTTTTTGAGATACCTAAAAGAAGTAAGTCAGATGATAATGCTTTATTGAAGAAGGCCTCAAATAAGAAGAAAGCTCCCGTCACTAAAAATGGCGGGGGCATTGCTTCTATAATATCTACAATCAGGGCAACTATTGATAGATACCTTGGTAAATATGCTGATTATTATGAGACCATAAGGGATGAAGATAGACTTGCTGATTATATAACTACGGCGATAGAGCAGGGAATTATTGCTATTGATACAGAGACAACAGGACTGGATCCACTATTAGATGATATTGTAGGCATAAGTATTTTCACAGATACGGAAAAGCCAGCATATATACCTATAGGACATATATCGTATGTATCAGGACTACCATCTAAAAATCAGATGAAGCCCGATGTGGTTGCAAGACAATTTCAGAGACTTGCGGATGCAAAAACACTAAATGTAATGTTTAATGGCCCATTTGATGTTCGTGTAATATACAATCATATAGGCGTATGGCTTGAATGCGGATGGGATTGTTATTTGGGTGCAAGATGTTTGAATGAGAATGAGGAGAGTAATGCTCTAAAGAAATTACATCAAAAGTATGTGCTTAAAGGAAAAGAGGATGAGTTTAAGTTTGATGAGTTATTTAAGGGCGTGAACTTTGCTTATGTGCCTATATCAACAGCGTATCTGTATGCCGCTCACGATGCGAGGGTAACATTAGAATATTATAAGTATCAAGTCAGATTTCTTGGCAGAACTCCTGAAGAAGCGAGGGAAGATTTAAGGGATGTGTCTTGGGTATTTCATAATATAGAAATGCCTTGTGTGTCAGTAGTCGCTGATATAGAGAATAATGGCATAGCATTTGATTTAGACTATGCACAGAAGTTGTCAGTAAAGTATCATAAAATACTTGATGATAAGCTGGAAAACTTCAAGAAGGTTTATAGTATGTATCAAGATGAAATTGACAGCTACACTGGCAATATCAGACTTGACGACCCTATAAATATAAACTCTGTACCACAGTTGCAAGCTCTATTGTATGACATAATAGGAATAGTAGGACCGATAGATAAGAAAACAAAGAAGCCTACAAGAAGTACAGGAGAAGATACTCTAAAAGCATTAAAACATCCAGTAGCGGATGCAATATTAGAGTATAGAGAGTTTTCCACAATAGTAAGCACATTTATAGACAAGTTGCCTAATTGTGTCAACCCTAATGACGGAAGAATACATTGTAAATTCAATCAGTATGGTGCAGACACAGGAAGATTTAGCAGTAGTGACCCTAATTTGCAGAATATACCTTCTCATAATAAGGATATTCGTAAGATGTTCAAAGCTACCGATGGCTATGTACTTATGTCAGCAGATTATAGCCAGCAAGAGCCTAAATGTATGACTATGATGTGTCAGGACGAATTGATGATAGACGCATATAATGAGGGTAAAGATTTGTATGCACAGATAGCCGCCATGTCGTTCAATAAGACATACAGAGAATGCCTTGAGTTTCAGACTAATGAAGATGGCTCGTATGTGCTTGATAAAGACGGCGAGAGAATAACATATCCTGATGGAAAAGAAAGACGTTCACAAGCGAAGTCAATATTGTTAGGAGTGCTTTATAGTAGAGGTGTACCATCAATAGCGGAGCAGTTAAATGTTACTACTAAAAAGGCACAGGCTATTAAAGATAGTGTGTTTGTAGGATTTCCAACAATCAAAGAGTTTGAAGAAGATAGTGTAGCGATGGCAGAGGAGTTGGGGTATGTTACTACTCTGTGGGGCAGAAAAAGAAGATTACCTATAATGCAGAGACCAGACTATGAGTTTGAGTGGGCAGAAGGTGCAGGTCTGTCAGATGACCCATTAAACTTTGACGATGAGGAGGTAGAGGATGAGGTGCCTGATAATATTGTAAATAAGTATATTAGGCAGTTGAATAGAGTACAGTTTAGACCTGATAAGAAAATGCAGATTATCGATGAGGCTAAAGCTGAGGGCATAATAATCACAGATAACTCCTCAAAAAGAGCGGACGCTACAAGAAAGTGTGTCAATGCTCGAATACAAGGTAGTGCCGCTGATATGTCAAAACTTGCTATGATAAAACTCTATAATGATGAGCGGTTAAGAGAGCTTGGATTTAGAATACTCATACCAGTACACGATGAATTTATAGCAGAGTGTCCAATAGAAAATGCACGGGAGTGTAAGGAGAGGTTTGAGCGTTTTATGTCAGAAGCTCCAGCAGAGAAGTTTACAATACCTATAAGCTGTGATGTAGAAGTGTTTGACAGATGGTATGGAGAGAAAGTTGAGATATGAGATACGCAGTGTTTATATGCACACACGGTAGGCCCAATAGGCAGAGTACACTACAAGCATTGAGAGAGGCCGGTTATTTAGGCATGATATTTCTCGTGCTTGATGACGAGGATGACACGGCCCAAGGATATGTTAAATACGAGAACGACCATACAAAGATATTGGTATTTAATAAGCAGGAGTGGATAGATAGGTCAGAAACTGGCATTCCTGAGGACATTAGGAGCACAGTACTGTATGCAAAGAATTTTTGTGAACATATGGCTTCTGATATATTTAATCTGGATGCTTATATATTGGCAGATGATGATTTACTTAAATTTTATTATCCGATTGCGGATATGGAAATCAAGTATTGTATGCAGGATGTGATTTATCATATAGTTGAGTATTTACTAACCTGTAACATTTGTATGTTAGGTTTTATGGCTAAGCCTAAATCTAAATATATGTCAATTCTAAAATATGTTGTAGGAGAGGACAGATTACCATATCATTTTATGGTGCGTAATTGTAGACATCGTGTTAATTGGCGTTCTTTCATAGGGCAAGATTTAATAGGTAATCTTGATGCTTCTATACGAGGGTGCTATATATTTAATATTCATCTTGTGCAATATACATTTACACCTAATACGAGCATATCAGGAGGTATGAAATCGACATACGAATTGGTAAGTGATTATACGAGGACAATATGTATATTTAAGTATTACCCATCGTCAGTTGAAATGTCAGAGTGTGGAGACTGTGGATTTGAAATAGCATATAGGAGAAATAATATGTGCCCTATGTTGGTTAGTTCAAGATATAAGAAAGGTTGATATTATGAATAACATTCTAATTGTGGGATATAGTGTTGTGTGCAGCAATCTTGTGAATGAAATTTCTGTAATTGGATATAACGAATACTGTAAGGAGAATTTATGAAAACGGCAATATTTATAATCTCACATAATAGAGCCGATAGAGTAGAGACTTATGATACTCTACGAAATGCGGGGTATACAGGACAGATATATGTTGTTATAGATGATGAGGACCCTCAGAAGTGCAAGTATGTAGATAGATTTGGTAAGGAGTGCATTGTATTCAGAAAAGAACATTTTATGGAAATCACGGATACTATATCACAGGAGAAGAAAAAATCTTCTCCTGTGTATGCACGAAACTTTGTTGAGTTCGAGGCAAGTAAACTCGGAATTGATGCGTTTGGTATGTTTGATGATGATGTTAAGAATTTGAGATATAGGTGGGTTGAAGATGGAAAAGCAAAGTCGTTAGGCATAACAAAAAATCTCGATATTGTTATAGACACATATATGGATTATATGGTAAAATGTGACATGGCAGCCGTATCATTCGCAAATGTAATGCTTTATGTAGGAGGGGTGGATGGCATAGAACATAGAATAATTGGCAATAGAGAAATGTATCAGATACATTTCAGAAATGCAAAGTTTCCGGTTGAGTGGAAATCAAATATCAATAATGACACTATTACAGAGCTTTTATATTCAAGACGAGGCTATCATTATTGGTCATTACCATTTATAGTGTATGATAGCCCTAAAATGAATACATTACCTGGCGGTATGAAAGCAGTATATGATAGCCTATCAGAATTTGACAGAGCATTTATGGCAACCATATCTGTACCGAGTGTATGCTCACCAGTAGTATCAAAAAATCATATTGTGATAGGCAGAAATAAAAAAGTAGCATATCCGGTAGTAGTTAGTCAGAGGTACAAAAGATGAATAAAGATATAGTGGTTTTTATATGCACACACGGACGGCCTGATAAGCAGTACACATTAGAAGCATTGAGAAGCAGTGGTTATAGCGGTGTTGTTTGTCTTATCGTAGATGATGAGGATGATACTTATGAAGATTATCTAAAACTTACAGACGCCACTACAATAGTCCATAAATTTTGTAAGCAGTATTATATAGATAGAGTAGATTTGGGCTACTCTCGTGCTAATGCAAAGCGTGGTGCAATATTGTATGCGAAGTGTGAGTGCGAGAGTTTTGCAAAGAGGACAGGTACTAAATTTTTTATAATCGCTGATGATGATATTACAGGGTTTAGGTACAGATATGAGTATGAGGGCCGATTGAAGTCCGAAACTGTCACAAAAAATATGGATAGTATTATATGTGAATACTGCAATACAATGCTTGGCAGTGGTATAGTTGCAAGCTCATTCGGTGATGTTAGAGCATATATAGGCGGAGTAGTTAAAAATAGCAGAATACCATATAATTTTGTATTTAGAAATGCGGAGTTTGATTTTGATTGGCTTGCAGAAATGTATGAAGATACTGTTTCACCTATAATGAATAATATGTACGGCAGATATACAATACAGTTGCCTCATGTGCAATTAAATATGAAAGAGATAGATGCAAAAGAGGATGGGGGGATGAAGGATATATACAATGTTATGTCGGTATATAAAAGAGCATTTATACCTAAGATGTTCAGCCCTACTTGTATTCGTATATCAAATAATAGGGTTGGGTTTGAGTTAATTGTTGATAATGCTTTTCCTAAGCTGATAAGTTCCACTGTCAAAAAGAGATAATGTGTTATATAATATTAGTATAAAAGCAAGAAAGGAGATACTATGAAGCAACTATTCAACGATGAAAAAGCAAAGAAAAATCCCATGGGCGAGGATATGAAGTATTCGAGAGCAATAAGAATACCTCAGTATGAGCCTAAGAATGAGAAGCCTAAGTTAGAGGGGGTCTATGACCTAACAAAGTACAGCCAGCTTGTTGCGAAGATAAATAAGTCAGATGTGTCGGATGATGAAAAGAAGTTCCTCAAATTTGCCGCTTCAAGACATATTGTATTTACTTATAGCAAGATAGCAGACTATTATGCCCATGCAAGTAAAGAAATGCAGGAGCTTATGGAGCAGTCGGCGTTAGTGATACTCGATATTGATGACGCCATAGCAAATGGATATGTAGCTCTGTCGGAGAAAATGCAACAGCTTATAGACGAGGAGAAAGAGCGGGATGCTAAGGCAAGAGAGGCCGCAAATGTACTTAAAGCCCAGAGAGAGCTTGCAGAGAAAAAGGCGAGAGAAGAAAAAGAGGCGAAGAAAGTAGCAAATAAGAAAAAGAACGCAAAGGAGAAAGTCAATAAAAAAGAAGCCGAAGAGGCAGACAAGGACAACCTAAAAAGAGAAGAGATTTTAGATGAGAATTGATAGTTTTGCGGTAATGATATTATGCCACGGCAGAGCAGAGAATGTACCTACATTCAACACACTTAGGAAGTACGGATATAGTGGAAGAATAATTGTGGTGTGTGATGATGAGGATAATGATTTACCTAATTATCAGTCAATATATCCCGAAGTAGAGGTATTCTCTAAAGAAGAGGTTTCACACTATATGGATCCCATGGATAATACTGATGATAGAAGATGTGCCGTGTATGCCAGAAATGCTTGTTTCGATATAGCCGAAAGGTTAGGGCTAAAATATTTTGCTGAATATGATGATGATTACATCAGCCATCCATATAGATGGGAAGAGGAGGGTGTTTTATACAGAAGCACCCTCGCTAACCTTGATGAAGTTTTTGAAGCGTACTTGGAGTTTATGGAGACAAGCGAAGAAATATATTCAGTCGCATTCGGACAACCGGGAGATTTTATTGGTGGAGCTGGCAGTAGATTACATAGAGAAAGATACCGCAGAAAATGTATGAATAGCTGGATATGTAAGACTGATAGAAGATTTACATTTAACGGTAGGATGAATGATGATATGTTGACATACTCATTAGAAGGTAGTCGAGGTAAAATATTTATCACATTCGACTTTATGATGATAGACCAGCCAGAGACACAACAAGTGCAAGGTGGTATGACAGATATGTATTTAGGGGCAGGCACATATCAGAAAACTTGGTATTCTATAATGTGTTGTCCATCATTCGTTAAGGCGGGTATGATGGGAGACCAGTATTACAGAATACATCATCAAGTTGACCACGAGGCCGCGTATCCTAAAATAATAAGTAGCATATACAAAAAGTAGGAGTTAGATTGCATAAGCAATACTCAAAATACAAATCAATACAAAGGAGGAAAAGTAATGAAGATTAAACTCAACACAGCCACTTTTCAGAATATGGTGGCTAAAGCAGTAAAGGGTGTAGGTGGCAATAACAATTTGTTCATTACACAACTAATGGCAATTAGATTGCAGGATAATGCACTTACACTCATTACGACAAACGGTGAGCAGTATCTCTATATTAGTGAGCCTAAGATAGCGGGTGATGATTTCTATGTAGTAGTACCGGCTGATAAGTTTTCAAAGCTCATTTCAAAGCAGACTTGTGAGGATATTACATTAGAGATACCAAGTGCGAAGAAAGGTCAGCTTGATACAATCGTTGTTAAGGGTAATGGTAAGTACACGATAGAGTTGCCCTATGATGAAGATGGAGAGTTGATTGAGTTTCCCGACCCTCTTGCAGAAGTCATTGATGGTGATGATAGCGGCTGGAGTAAAGGTGAGGTAAATCTCTCAACCATACGCCTGCTATTGCAGACAGCTAAGGCGGCTCTTATGCTCGGTACAGAAGCGCCTTGGTACACAGGCTATTATGCTGGTGAGAGAGTTGTTACCACAGATACATATAAGATTTGCGGTGTTGATGTTGAGATTTTTGAGGATCCCAAACTTATACCAGCAGAGCTTGTGGACTTGCTTGATGTAATGTCAGAGGAGAAAATCAATATCGACTACAATGACGAGACCTTGATTTTCAGCACAGGAAAAGAGACTGTATATGGTAATGTTTTAGAGGGTATAGACGAGTGGCAGGTAGACGCCATCAACTCAATCCTTGACGAGAAGTATGCAAGCTCTTGTAAGATAGAGAAAGCTCTACTCCTGCAAATGCTGGAGCGTATAGGACTGTTTGTAGATGTATTTGACAAGAATAGTGTGTATCTCACATTCACAAAAGATGGACTCGAAGTGGCGAGCAAGAAAGGGAGCGGCTCTGAGGTTATTCCTTACAGAGAGAGTGGGAACTTTAAGGACTTTACTTGCTGCCTTGATATTGAGCTTTTCAAATCACAGGTTAAGGCTAATCAGTCAGATGTTGTTGAGATACTTTATGGTAAGGATACAAATATCAAGATTGTCCAGGGTAATACAAAGCAGATTATCGCCCTTGCGGATGACGATAGATTTTCAGAGGACGAGTAAGGAAAGGAGAATAGGGGTAGTGTATTGCTGCCCCTTATTTTGATTTATGGGTAGAAGTAGTCTAAAAAATGTGGCGAGATTGCTTGATGTTGCAAACACTAAAACACCTGTTGAAGAGGATTTCCTTAATGACCTTAAAAGAAGTATAGAGATTACAAATAGAGGTGATGGAAAGCCAGCTTCACAGACATTTAAGCCTTCGTCAATGAATTGTAAGCGAGGAAATTATTATCAGTTAATTGGAGTAACGCCTGATTATAATGAGTCTCCTTATAATATGGCTGGAATATGTAATGCAGGTTCTGACATTCATATACGCACACAGACCGCAATAATTCAGATGAGGCAAAGTGGTATGGACTGTAAGTGGGTGGATGTTGAGAAGTTTGTGAGGAGCAGGAAACTCACAGATTTGATTATACGGTCAAAGACAGATACAGAGACCAAATTGTATAATAAAAAATACAATATATCTTTTATGTGCGATGGCATAATAGAATACAAAGGTAAGTATTATATAGTTGAGATAAAGACCGAAACTTCAAGTAAGTTTTATACAAGGGATGCAGTCGACCCAAAACATCATAAACAGGCGATAGCATACAGTCTTTCATTTGGCATAGATAGTATAATATTTATCTATATTAGCCGAGATAATCTTGAAATGAAAACCTTTATGTATAATGTTACAGATGATATGCGTAATGATATGGTAGATTATATAGCGGATGTAACACAGTATGCGAAGAATGGCATAGTGCCTCCAAAAGAAACTTTGCCGAGAAATATATGCACATATTGTGCCTATCAGACACAATGCAGAAAGGATGGTAAGTAGTATGGACGAAGCGTTAAGAAAAGAGTTGATTGCTACAATCGAGGAGTATAGAGATACAAGGAAGTTCCCCTCAACACTATATGGTCAGGCTGCAAAGCAGGGATTTATTGAGGGTTGTGACGGTTGTATAGATATAATCGAGAATTATGGGGTAAATGAGGATGAGTGAAAATCGAGGCAAGCAATTTGAGAGTGTGATACGGGATGCCTTTAGAGGTGTCCCTGATACAAGTGTAATACGATTGCCCGACCCTACTAATGGTTATTTAGGTATAAGAAATATATCAGATTTCATTGTGTATAATTATCCATATCAGTATTTCATTGAGTGCAAATCTGTTCACGGCAATAGACTGCCATTTTCAAACATAACTGACAATCAGTGGAATGGTATGCTTGAAATGTCAAAGATGAAGGGTATTGTAGCAGGCGTTATATGCTGGTGGATTGATAAAGATGTAACCGCATTTATTCCTATACAGACTTTGAATATATGGAAAACACAGACAGAGATGAAAAGTGTTTCACCTGATATGTGCTTAAAGGATCTCGATGTTATACAAATTTCAGGCAAAAAGAAAAGGATATTCTTTGAATATGATATGACACAGTTCTTTATGGATATTAAAGACTCCACTTTATATCGTTAAGCCCGTATGATATGCTATTCTTGTAACAGTATGTTTAGCAATAGAAAGCGAGGTTAATATGAGTGATGTTGTTGAGATAGTAGATTATGCAGAGGATAATAAGTACGCACTTTATTATCTTGGATGTAAGGGATGCGAGCATTTGAATAAAGTAGGTTATGATGCTTATAGATGCGATTGTATGAGTCGTGATGATGGAAGTAGTGTGTATCCCATATTCAATGGTGAGCCTACCTGTGATTGGGGCTTATGTAAGAGCAAAAATTACAAGAGGTCTGACAATAGTATTTTGAAATTCAGAGGTAAATAATATGGCTAAGGAAGTTATATCACAGGAATTACTCGACAAGATAGAGGCTAATTCCTCAGAAATTGAAAAGACTGTAAGTGACATTACAAGTGTATATTCAGATGAGCTGGACGAGTATGTAAGATGGGTGAGGCAGTTGTTGCGTGAAAGCGATAGTGCTGGACCTATAACAGATACAGAGCTTGATGATATAGTGATGAACTTATCCACTATCATCTACTTTACAAGTACGGGTTGTGAGCAGTTAGGTATTAGGGAGGATATATCAAGGTCAGCATATAAGGAGGCATATAATACGGCAAGAAGTATGTTGAGTGCTGGAACAGTAGCAGACAAGAACGCAGAAGCAGAGATACAAACTCTCCAGGAACGCATTGTAGAGATTATTTTTAGTCGAAGCTATAAGATACTCAAAGCAAAAGTAGAGAACGCACAGGAGCTCCTGGCAAGCGCCAAGAAGATAATATCTCGCAGAGTATCAGAGTATGAGTTGTCAAGAATACAAGTAAATAAGTAGGGAGATATATAGTATGGCGAGGAAAGAAAAACCGAAAGATTTAGACACAGTTATAAAGAACATCAATAAGAAAGCAGGTGCAAATATTGTAGGCTATGGCATACCCAAAAGAGATTATAGCAGAATACAGTTTACAAGCCCTCGTATGAATTATTGTACTTATGGAGGACTTCCTGAAGGTAGACTTATTGAGTTTTATGGTGAGGAACACGGAGGGAAAGCCCTTGTAAATGGTACACCAGTTTTAACTGATACTGGATGGGTTGCTATTGAAAAGTTGAATGTAGGAGATAAAGTATATGGTGAAGATGGACAGTTACATAATGTAATAGGGGTATATCCTCAAGGCGAGAAGTGGTGTTATGATTTTAAGTTGAGGGACGGCACATCAGTCAAATGTAGTGAGGATCATTTGTGGTCGGTATTTACTGGCGGGCAAATGAAGCATCTTCATTATAGAGATTGTAAGTTAAATACTTTATCTACCAAAGAAATGATAGATAATTTTGATAATGGATATTATTTACCAGATATTTCTCCTATGCAATATGAGCAAATTAAATCAGATGATTTGTTACTCGATCCATATTTGTTAGGATTGTTATTGGGTGATGGTAGTGTGTGTGGAAGTACTCCTTCAATATCTAATACAGAAATGGATATAATTGATAGTGTTAAATCTATTGTTAGCCAGTATGGATGTACTGTGATGAACTATACCGATAAAAATTATTCCTGGCATATAAAAGAGAATAAGAAAAGCAATAATCATCCAATAAATTCGGCGTTTAGATATTATGGATTGTTTGGCAAACATTCTCGTGCCAAGTTTATACCTAATGTTTATAAATTTGCGTCTATTGAAGATAGATATAAGTTGATAGCAGGACTTATAAATACAGACGGGTGTGTATGGGGTGGAGTTGAGTTTGAGTCAACTTCGCCACAATTACTGAGGGATTTTTGGGAAGTATGTATGAGTTTAGGTATCTATTGTATATTGCGAAAGCATAAAGTTAGAATACCCGCCTCATCTATGACGGATGAACTCCTGAAATTGTTGAGTGCAAAACATACCATGCGGCATGAGAAATATTTAAGTAGTCATAAGCAACATATACATAAGTATAGGAGAAAGGTAGAATCCATCACCGAAGTAGGTATGAGAGAGTGTACCTGCATAAAAGTAGATAATCCTACAAGTCTATTTATTACAAAGGACTTTATACCAACACATAATACCACCACCGCACTCGACATAGTAGCAAATTTTCAGCAGAAAGAGGCGGAGAAGGAGCGTCCGAGAAAGGTTGCATATTTTGATGTTGAGATAACACTTGATGTTACCTGGGCGAGAAAGTTAGGAGTAGATGTTGACAGTCTGATTTTATTACAGCCTGAAGAGCAGGGTGCGGGCGAGATACTGCAAGATTTACTCGATATGATGGAGACCGGAGAAGTAGGACTCGCCATTATAGACAGTATAGCCGCATTAGTGTCAGAGCAAGCACTTGATAAAGATGTAGGCGATAAAACATACGCTGGTATATCAGGAGACCTTACGAGATTTTCAAGTGAGGCTATTATGCTTTGTAAAAAGAAGCATTGTACTGTTATAGGCATAAACCAGTTGCGTGATGATATGGGATCCTTATACGCTGGAGCTACAAAGACTCCTGGTGGGAGAGCTTGGAAGCATTTGTGTAGTGTGCTTATGCAGTTTACACGAGGTAGCTTTATCAATGAGAAGGGTGATGAAATTAAAAAGAGTAGTGAGAGTCCTGCTGGAAATAAAGTGCTTATGTCAATGACAAAGAATAAGACTTGTCCATCAAATAGACGAGGTGGTTATTATACTATTGACTATGCTAATGGTATAGATTATCTTGCAGACCTTGTTGAGGTAGCATTGAAGTATAATCTGATAGAGCAATCAGGTGCGTGGTTTGTAATACAGAACCCCGATACAGGAGAGATATTATCAGAGAAGATACAAGGTTTGCCCAAAGTCAAAGAATATTTGCGGGACGAGGATAATGAGGAGAACCTGATATTTATAGAAAACTATATAGATAGTAAGATTAGTATGTGAGGTGTGTATGAATATAGACAAAGATAAACTGAAATATGGATTGTGGTACGAGGATAAAGATGGCAATATGCTTAAACCTTTGGGGGAGTGTCTCACTCCCCCAAAAGGCACCGTCACATATCATACAATGTGGCCATTAGAGTTAAGGGAGGATGTTAGTGGATTTTATACAAATAAAGATACTTGTAAGCACCCGTTAAAATATCGTAAGCGTACACATGGATGGATTAAGGGTATAAAGGGATGTAGATGTGAGGCTTGTGGTAAGGAAAAGGTGGGAAAGAGTTATATTCCATTTGCATTTATGAGATGGGAAGATGGTGCACCTACATATCATATGTTCACAGGCTCAACACACATTGGTAGACACAGTGAAGATGTAATACTCGCTATGGTGCATAGTGGGGATTATACGCTGTCAGAAGCTATTGTTGTGTATGGTAGCGCCTGTGAAAGATGTATGAATGTTCTTTTATATAAATATTCGGACGGAAAAGATGGATACGAGGAATATTCAGATGAATGGAAGAAATGTAATACAGAGTGTCAATTTTGCAATAGGAGGTATGGTCATTATGAGTAGAAAGGTAAATACAAAATGCACATCTTGTTCACACTGTAGTCCTCCAAGTTATGATAAAGAACATCGAAGGCCAGTATTCAGATGTTTATTGGGCTATAAGATAAAAGATAGTCTGGACAGGGAAGCTCCAATAACCCTGTCAACACAAGTAAAATGTTCCGACTTTTCAAGGGCCTGAACAAAATCTCCACACTACTTTGTGTGGAGATTTCTTGTGTACTATTTACAAATTATTAAATATGTTATATAATGTTTAATGTAGCAAGCACACAGACAGTATGAAAGCGAGGTCTATATGATTAAATTATTTCTCAATGCCATGGAAGTCGGTAAAGAGTATGATTTCATAGCAAATAATTACAATTCTATGAGTAAGTCGGAGTTAAAGGATATTCTTTTGGAGTATATCTATGCAATTCGTAATAGAGGCGATGAGTTATCTGATTTGATAAGTGATGATGTTGCTGATGAGTTATTATCAAGAGAGGTGTTTGGATGAAAAATATTTTAGAGCAGTGGAAAGGTGAGTTTCTTGTTAATCATAAGAAACTCACGACATTAAAGGGTATAGAGTTTAAAGATAAGGAGAGGTTCAAGGTGAGATTGTTGGCAAAGAGAAATAATAGAGGTTCAAGCTGTGTTGAGATTATGCTGACGATATTGCTGATGATAGCCTTTTTTACTCTTATGATAAAGTGGCATAATGATGAGGAAATTCAGCGTGAGCATATAAACTATGACCGTTTAGAGTGTACCGCTGGAATAACAATGTATATGTCAAAATTACAATATTACAGCTTACAGACGGCTGGGCCCTATGATATAGAAGAACAAGATGTTGAGACTGTGTCAACTCCAGGCATTATGAAAGAAGCTAAAAGGTCAGATGAAAAAATAGATGTTGCAACGGGAGTTAAGGAGTTGTTTGGCTATGTTCCAGCAGATTGGGAGTGGGAATATCTATATCGAGCAGTGAAAGTTGAGAGTGGATATTTAGAACCTGATAACGGTGTTATGGCAGTAGTATATGTTATAGCAAACAGATGTAGGTCGGAGAAGTTTCCTAATACAATTTATGGTGTGCTATCTCAAAGAAATCAATTTGAAACATGGTCAAATGGTAATATACAGAACTGTAATTATGTAGAGGACTATTTCATAGAGATTGTGAGTGATGTTATAGCAGAGGATCCATATCCAGAGTACCATGACTTACTATATTTTACATCAGGATATTATAACCCGTATTGTGAGCCGGCGTTTGTGATAGGACATCATTATTTTGGGAGGTGACATGAGAGTAAAAAAGTCAAGTAAAGATAATCACAACCCACTAAAGCAAAGAGGCAAAAGAACGCCTGATGTAGATAAGTGGAATAAGATATGGAAAGAAGCTTGTGATAAAGTTAATAAGGTTAATACTGTTGGAGGTGTTAAATGAAACTACTCGTTGGCTCTGATGTTAGGATAAGATGTTCGCAAAGTAGTTTAACGGCAGGAAATACTGCACCCTATCCATTTTGGTATGAGCAGTTTGTACCCATAGAAGTTATGGCAGAGTATGATACATTCTATGTGGTAAAAGTTTTGCCGCACACAAAGCCTGGATTTTCATTTGGTCAGGCTTGGCCTTATACTGTTACTATAGATAAATTTGATTTAGATACTAATGTTATGATAGTGGATTAAAATTTAAGTGGTGCAAAACCCACCCACGGGGGAGTAGTTAAATGAGCAGGTAGATTGTGGGAGAAATAGAGAAATCTCTATATAGTTATTTGAAAAT
>ERZ842401.275-NODE-275-length-71723-cov-16.110747_pt1 | contig 71723 bp, 63 predicted proteins | sample MGYA00521270_ERZ842401 | MGnify/ENA primary metagenome ERZ842401 (study PRJEB31892, sample SAMEA3878208) | bioreactor metagenome | biome: Moose rumen | place: Sweden | collected 2011-10 | study: EMG produced TPA metagenomics assembly of the PRJEB12797 data set...
TGCCGTGGCACTCAAAATGGAAGAAGGCGGGCGTTTGATTTTGACTGCCAAAGGTTCGAACGAGTTCGCGCTGTATATGCGGCAAATCGCAGAGAAATGCGGCATTCCTATTGTGGAACACAGACCTTTTGCCCGCGGCGCATGGGCTGGCATCGGAATTGGAGAGACTTTTCCTGCGGAATGGGAAAATGCGCTTGACGGCTTGCGCAAAAAAATCTGTGCAGCTCAAAAATCCAAATAAAATGGATTCACCCTCTGCGGGAGCAACACCCCCGAAATTTATTCACACACCTTTCGAATTTCCCCGACAATAGCCTTGGCCAAAAGCGGAGGCACTGCGTTTCCCACCTGCGTGTACTGCGGAACTTCCACACGGCGGAGCAGTCCGCCTGTCGTGCGTTTTCCCAAGAACTCAAAAGAATCATCGAACGACTGGCAGCGGGCCATTTCCCTCACGCTGAAAGTTCGGGATTCCCAGGGGCTTATGTAATCGTCCGCGATGCTCACGATTGTTGCTGACGGCTGATTCGCACTCCATCGCTGGCGGATATTCTTTTTTGTAAGAAGCACATCAATTTCTTCCTCCGTGCAATTCCCTTTTTTGAAAATCTGCACCACCTCATCGGCAGATTTATGCAGCCGCTCGCAACACAAGTCAATGAGGGCGGGCTTTTGAGAAATGTCAATGCCCTCGCTCTTCACGCGCTTACGGAGATTTGAGCCTGACTCTCCCTGCTCAAAAAGGCTGAACCGCTCGGCGACAATATCCGTCACATTCGGAAGCTCGGTGTTCTTAAGTTTTTCCCCGACAGGAATCGGCTTTCCGTGGATGTCGGGAGTCCGTCCGCTCCTGCACTGCCTTTGATAGTCGCTTTCGGGAATAGCGGATTTCAGCGCAGAATCAGTAATCAAATCGCTGATTGCGTCCTGCAAGGTCAGCTGATTGTTCGGCGTGGTCGGCTCCGGGTAGTTCGGCTCCTTTTCGCCGTTTCGGTAGCCTATGAAAATCGCGCGGTTTCTCCGTTGCGGAACGCAAAAATCCGCCGCGTTCAAGATTTTTGGTTCAAGCGTGTTGTAGCCGATTTCTTTAAGCTCATTTCGCAAAATGTCGGGCGTAACGCTTCCGTCCGCATAGTGGATTCCCGTGATGCCCACATAGCCCATAAACTGCATATCCATGAAGCCCTCGACATTCTCCAGCACGATGTACCGCGGGCGGATTTCATTAATGACGCGCACATACTCGCCGAAAAGCATATTGCGCGGGTCGTCCTTTTTCCGTCTGCCTGCGCGGGAAAATCCCTGACAGCTCGGACCGCCGATTATCAAATCAATGTCATGCGGGCATTCACGCTCGCCGTTGTTGAACCATTCGAGCGATTTTATTTTCTGCCAGATGAATTCGCCTTTCAGGTTTCTGATGTCGCTCCGCTCAAACCAGGTGTTGTAGCCCTGATGAAGCCCCAGCTGCTCGTGCCTGTGCCGGTAAGTCAGCTCAACCATGTCGCTGATGTCCGAGCTAAAGAGAATATCAAATCCTGCCTGTATCAAGCCCTCGGAGCAGCCACCCGCCCCGCAGAACAAATCTATCGCGTATGCCATGTTACAATCCTTATATCATATTTTGCCGCAAAAGTCCAGGGATTTACTCGTTGCTTGCCAAATCATACATTTTTTCATCGCTCAACAAATCGCGAATATTCTGCGGAAGAATCTTGAACAGAAGCCCGTGGTCGCGGTATGAGCCGTCTGGCTTGATGTGCGCTGCCAAGTCCGCCGTAATCTCGCCGTTCTCAATCAGCGGGGCAAGCAAAAGCGCGTTCGGGTTCTTCGTGTGAATCACCTTGTCGTATCTGAAATATTCCCAGTCCTCGCGCATTTCGGAAGCCGCTTTTACCCAAAAGGTCTCGTGGTGCTTCGTGAGGAGCGTTTTCCGCAAGATGTCAAACTCCCACGACGAAACGATGTTCGGCACTGGCTGTGCATCGTCAATTAAGTTCAGTCTGTCGCCGTCATAATCTACTTCAAATTTCAAGCCGTAGGCATTGTATTTCTGCGTGGAAAGCGTTTCGTAAATCTGCTTGCGCGGCTCGGTCTGCCCTCGCGGAACCTGCACCTTGCCGTATTTGTCCAAGATTTCGGAATAAGTCAGCCCGCTGTCTGGAACTTTCGTGAAAAGCGTTGAGCGAGTGACCGCTTTTTTCTCGCCGTTCTTAGTGATTCGTGACGCTTTGAGTTCGATTCCCTTGTAGTCGGGAATTTTCTTGTTGTTCCGCTGAATACCGAGCGCATTTTCAAGCGTATCGCCAACTCCGGGGTCGCCTTTCGTGATTGACGGAATAAAGCCTCGCTTATGAATCTCGCGCAGTTTTTCAAGCAGTTCCTCGGCAACGCTCACATATTCGCTCAAGGAAAGCTGCAAAAGGCTGAAAACATGACCGTGATTTTTGAGCGATTCTTGAATTTCCTTGTCGGAAAGATTTATGACATAAAGCGATTTATCAAAGATGAGGATTGCAAGAAGGTTGCACAGCTTGCAGTATTTTTTCAAATCAGAAAACCAAATTCGTGGGTCGCCGTGCTTCGTGTTCGGACGGTAAAGCGAAGCGGTCGTATCAACCACATCATTTTTTGTGACAAAATGGCTTTCGATGATGACCTTGTTTTCCTGTCCTTGCCCTTGCTTCTCGTAGTCGTGAACGCCAGCATATTTCAAAAGCTCGCGGAGCGGCTTGGTCGCATCCATGATGGATTTTTCGTAGCCCGTGGGAGTCGGCACAAGGAACGCCACGGCAGTGTTTGTTTCCGCAAAGTAGGGAACAAATGTACTGATCGGCGTGTCGGTCATGGAAAGCATGTGGAATCTCCTGTGTAATGCAGTTGTCTATTGAAGAATATAGCACAAAAAAGGGAAAACTTATAGAGGGCTGCCAAAAGGCGTGAAAATTTATTCCCCATTTGTCAGGGACGATGGAAATCTTTACGATTGGGCATTTGCAGGCTTCTTGCCCGCGGTGCGTGGGCTGGCATCGGAATCGGAGAGGCTATCCCTGCGGAATGGGAAAACACGCTTGACGGCTTGCTTTCCGTGGCAGAGCCAGAGCCATCAGAATTCGGCAAGCGCGAAAAAGTCTATGTGGCGGGCGTTGATGTGCGTATCTTAAGCGAACGCCGTCAGTTCTTGGACGCGGAAGGACATCTCATCACCACGGGCCTCAAAGAATACACCAAGAGTGGCATCGTCCGCTCCTACCGCACGCTTGATTCATTTCTGCAATCATGGAACGAAGCCGAAAAGAAGTAGGCAATCATCGTGGAGCTGGAAGCGCAGGGGCTTTCGTTTGACGAGCTAAAAGAGGAGACAAAATCCGACCTCGACATCTTTGACCTCATCTGCCACATCGCCTACGACGCGCCCGCGCTCACCCGCCGCGAACGCGCGGAGCATGTAAAGAAGCGCAACTACTGGGCAAAATATGGTGACAAGGCGCGGGCTGTGCTCAACGCGCTGCTTGAAAAATACGCCGAGACTGGCATTGAAGACATAGAAGACATGAAAATCCTTACCGTAGACCCGCTCAAACGCCTCGGCACGCCGCAAGAAATAGTCGGCTTGTTCGGCGGAAAAGCGGCGTACCTCAAAGCCCTGTGCGAGCTTGAAGCGGAGATTTACCGCGCGGCATAAGGCAGTTGCTGGAAAAATGACATTGTGTTATCCTTTTGACTAAAGATTTTTGCGTCTATTTGCATAAATCTTTAGTCTTTGAAAATGGTGGGCAGATGATAAAAAGACCCGTTTATTTGGAAAAACTGATTGCCAGAAAGAACAATGGACTTGTAAAAATAGTTACCGGCGCTCGACGCTGTGGAAAGTCGTATATGCTTTTTACAATCTATCATGACTATCTTATCTCTCAGGGACTTGATGAATCTCATATCATAGAAATCTCCCTTGAAGAAACAGAAAATTTTATTTATCACAATCCGCTGAAGCTTTCAGCGTTTATAAAATCAAAAATTACAGATAAATCAATTTATTATATTTTTATTGATGAAGTTCAATTTGTTCAGAATATTCAAAATCCAGACGAGGCATTGCCGGATGCGGATCCAATAACTTTTTATTCTGTAATCAACGGTCTATTAAAAAAGAACAATGTCGATATTTATGTGACAGGCTCAAATTCAAAAATGCTTTCAAGCGATATTCTTACGGAATTCCGCGGACGAGGTGATGAGGTAAGAATTTATCCATTTAATTTTGCGGAATTTATGAGTGCCTATGAGGGCGATGTGTATGACGGCTGGCAGGAATATCTGGAATATGGAGGAATGCCTCTTGCAGTTCTTTCAAAAACTCATGAGGCAAAGAGTCGGTATTTGAAAAATCTTTTTGAAGAGACTTATATCAAAGATGTGCTGGAACGCAAGCATTTTACCAATGTTGATAATCTGAATGATGTTCTGAATATTCTTGCTTCAAGCGTAGGCTCTCTTACAAATGTGCAGAATATACAGAACACGTTTAAGACCGTAAAAAAAGAAGGCGTCAGCGCTATTACAATTTCAAATTATATAAAGGCATTCGCAGAATCCTTCATCATTGAAGGAACAAACCGCTATGATGTAAAAGGCCGCAAATATATTTCCACTCCTTTGAAGTATTATTTTGTCGATACAGGACTTCGCAATGCAAGACTGAATTTCCGTCAGTTTGAAGAAACTCACCTTATGGAAAACGCCATTTATAACGAGCTGAAAATACGAGGTTACGATGTTGATGTTGGAGTAGTGGAAATTAACGAAAAAAATGAAAACGGAAATGGAGTTCGAAAACAGCTTGAAATTGATTTTATTGCGAACAAAGCCGAACAGAGACTGTACATTCAGTCTGCACTTTCTATAGACGACCCCGAAAAAGCAAAAATTGAAAAACGACCTTTTACAAAACTCAATGATTCTTTCAGAAAAATAATTTTAGTAAAAGGCAAGCAGAAACCTCATACTGATGAACAGGGCTTCATCACAATGGGCGTAATTGATTTTATGCTTTCCCAAGAGGTGTAAAAATGAGCGAGTGGAAAAAAGTAAAAATCGGTGAAATCTGCCGTATAGTAAAAGGCGCGGCAAATGTCTCGCTTTCCATATATTGAAGGATGCATTTGAAGGAGGATGATTGTCACACGGAAGATTTGCTAACGCAATCGCCTAACGGCGATTCAAAAATAAAAGTGAGGGCGTTAGCGAAAAATCTGTATAAAATATAGAGGAGAAGTTATGTTGAAATATGAAGAGCAGACAGGGCGGATTCTTAATGCTTGCAGAAATGTTTATAAAGAACTTGGCAATGGATTTCTAGAGCCTGTTTATCAAGAAGCGTTGGAGAAGGAATTTCAACTGTGCAATATTCCGTATGAGCGAGAAAAGAAACTGACAATCACTTATAAGGGGATGAAACTCAATAAAGAATACTATGCTGATTTTTATTGTTTTGACAATATTATTGTTGAACCGAAAGCAGTATCGAATCTTACAAAAGAGCATAAAGCTCAAGTCATAAATTATTTGAAAACTGTAAACAAAGAAATTGGGCTGTTGGTAAATTTCGGAACATCAATGTTCAAATGGGAACGAATATCGATTTTTGGACTTATAAAAGAAAGTGAGGGTGTTAGCCCGAGAAGCGTTAGCGAAAAATCCGTGTGATAATAAAAAGGAGTGCATAAAATGTATTTTCCCCCGCTCGCCGAACAAAAAGAAATCGTCGCCCGCGTAGAAGCAAAACTTCAAACCGTAACCGCGCTAGAAGCCCAAATCAGCGAGCGCGAGCAACTGACAAAAACGCTCATGCAGAGCATAGTAAAAGAATTCTTTGAGGAGGAATAGAAAATGAACGAACATATAACAGAATATTGCAAAAAATTTATTGAATCTCAAGAAAATCCGCATTACGCCGTTTTCTTAAATGGAAAATGGGGAACTGGAAAAACTTATTTTATTAATAAACTGTTAGAAGAATATACAGATAATACTGATGTAAAAAGTAAAGATATTATAAAAATATCCCTGTTTGGGGTGAAATCTACAGATGAAATTGATATGAAAATATATCAAGCCATTCATCCGATTTTGTCTTCTAAAACTGTTAAGCTATTTGGTGCTGTTGTAAAGTCTGCAATAAAATTAGGAACAACAATAGATTTGAATGGGGACAACAAGGATGATATTTCATTATCTTCGGATGGTCTTTTTGAATTAAAATCAGGTGATAAAGTTAATTCTATTTCAAAAAAACTTATTATTGTTGATGATTTTGAACGAGCTATTCTTAGTCCAAATCAAATTTTTGGCTATTTTTCTGAAATTATCACCGAATCCGATACTAGAATTATTTTTATAGGAAATGAAGAAAATATATATGATAAAGATGAAGAGAAGAAAAAAGAATATTTAAGAATAAAAGAAAAAACTATAGGTGTAGAATTTGAACTTAAACCAGATAAGAAAAATGCTATAGATTCTTTTCTTTCAGAGTTATCTTTACAAGAAAAAGAGTTCTTTTCAGCAAAAGCATTTGAAATATCAGAAGTCTTAAAATGTGATAACTTACGAACTGTATGGCAGGCTTTGTATAATCTAAATATTTTCGTATCGCTAATAGACGATATCCTTGAAGATAATGATAAAGAGTGCATTTTTGAAATATTCCTTATTTTGTATATTCAGAAAAATTTAGAAGAAATTCATAAAGACGATGATATAAATTCTATTTTGACAGGATATTATAAACATCATAAATCATATAAAGAATATACTGTGTGGTTAAATGAGCAACAGAATCAAAAAAAAGATACATATTTTTTTTCCGAGTTATTTAACACATATACCTTTTTTAGATGCTTGGAATAAACTAATTTTCGAAGGCTACTACAATAAAGAATGGTTAAATAAAAAGTATGAAGATGAACTCTCTATACGAAAACAACAAAATGAATCAAAAGAATTTTCAAGTTTATTTAAACTTATGAATGATTGGCGAAGTTTTTCTGATGTTGAATTTGAACCTCTTGTAAAAAAAGTTTTTTCAGAATTTGAAGAAGGAAAATATGTTCACCCTGGAGAAATTCTTCTTTTTGCAAATTTTATGATTATTTTTTCAAAGTGGGAATTAATCCCGGATACTATTGATTCAATTATTGCAATTATTAATAATCTTTTGAAAGAGAAAGAGAATTCAATAATCCCACTTTCCGATTGGGGCTCAATTGAAGTTGGATATGGCGGTTATGCATATTCAACTGATATTGAAGAGCTTTCTCTTGTACGAAAGCAACTAAAAGAATTTAATGAGAAAAATTTAAATAAACATGCAAAAAAAGATTTTATAAATGAAATTACGAATATGTTAAATAATACTGATGAATTCATTAAAAATATAATTCATGTAAACGGAACTTATAAATATTACAAGCAGCCTATTCTAAGTTTCATCGATATTGAGGAATTTTACAAAGAGTTACAAAAACTCGATTTTTCTACACGAGAAAAAATAATCACAGCTTTATCTGAAAGATACGGAAAAGTTTATGGAAATGAACCTTTTACAAAAGAATATATTCCAGATTACGAAAATCTAAAAAAATTAAGAGATAAATTTAAAGCAGATGAAAAGCCGATAACATATAATCCACAGATGCTATTTGAAAAGAGTATTACAAAAGAATTAGATGAATTAGTCAGTTATTTTGAAAAGCATATGGGGCGTTGCGGGGTGTCCGTCGCAAGCGTTGCTTGCTAAGTAGAAAGGGTAGCGGAAAACGCCGCAGGCGGTTGGAGCGAGGGGAAGGCTTTCCCCTCCAGAATAAACAAGGAGCAAACAAAATGCCAAAGAAAACAGATAAAAAAGACATATCAATCCGCAGTTCTGCCGCGGAGTATCTTACTTTTGTTGCGGCTACTGGCGATGACAAGGACAGTATAGAAGTTCGCTACGAGGATGAAAATATCTGGATTACGCAGAAAATGCTTGCGACTTTATATGAAGTAGATGTGCGAACAATCAATTATCATATTTTAAAGATATTTGAGGATTCGGAATTACAAGAAGAGGCAACTATCCGAAAATTTCGGATAGTTCAAACCGAAGGAACGAGGCAAGTTTCTCGTGCTGTGGAACATTACAACCTTCAGATGATTATCGCCGTTGGCTTTAAGGTAAACTCAGAAAGGGCTGTTCAGTTCAGAAAATGGGTGAATCAGATTGCAAAAGATTACACTATTAAAGGCTGGGCGCTTGATAGCGACAGGCTGAAAAACGGCGGTTCAATTCTGACCAAGGAATACTTTACGCGTTTGCTTGAAGAAATCCGTGAAATCAGGCTTTCTGAACGGCAGTTCTATCAGAAAATAACTGACTTGTACGCTACGGCTGTTGATTATGACAAGACTGCAAAAACGACAAAGGATTTTTTCGCCAAGGTTCAGAACAAACTGCACTGGGCGATTCATAAACATACAGCAGCCGAAGTTATTTATGAACGCGCGGACAGCACTAAGGAAAATATGGGGCTGACAACTTGGGATGGCAGTCCTGATGCTAAAATCAGAAAATCTGATGTTAGCGTTGCAAAGAACTATTTGAGCAAAGAAGAGCTGCATGCTTTGGAACTGATTGTTTCCGGTTATCTTGATTTTGCCGAGATGCAGGCAAACCGCAATATTCCTATGACGATGGAAGACTGGGCAAAACACCTTGACCGCATTCTTACAGCCACCGAACACGAAATTCTGACTGATGCCGGTAAAATCAGCATGGAAGTTGCAAAAGCCCATGCCGAAACCGAATGGGAAAAATACCGCATTATCCAAGACAGGCTTTACAGAAGCGACTTCGACTTGTTCTTGGAAGATGTGAAGAAATTGGAAAAATAAAACAAGGAGCAAACATAATGCCAAACATAAACGAGAGCATCTAATGCTCTGCGTTACCAATCTGATTCTGCATGATATTGAAGTGCCGAATGTGGTGAACGGCGACAGCCTGAACCGCGAGTACACGAGCATCGGCGCAAAAGACCGCGTAGATGTTATCCTTGCAAACCCGCCGTTCGGTGCGAGCGTGTCTGACGGCGTGGAGACGAATTATCCTGCGCAGTTCAGGACGACCGAGAGCGCCGACTTGTTCCTTCTTTTGATGATGAGGTATTTGCGTGACGGTGGCAGGGCGGCGATTGTGCTTCCCGACGGCTCGCTTACGGGCGACGGCGTTAAGCAGAGAATCCGCGAGGAGTTTTTGAAGCAGTGCAATGTCCACACGATTGTGCGCCTTCCGAATTCGGTATTCCAACCCTATGCGAGCGTTGCCACGAACCTCTTGTTTTTTACGAAAGGAGAGCCGACTCGCGAAATCGCGAGTTTGCATTGCAAACTCGTTACGAGAAATGCAAAGCATTTCTCGCGTACTGGGAGCACAAGATGCCCGAAGGGCAGAAGTCGTATTCCAAAACAAAGCCTATTCAGAAATCGGAGTTCGCCCCGCTCCTTGCATGGTGGAACAACCGCGTGGAAAACGAGCAGGCGTGGCGCGTTCCTGTCGAAAAAATTGCAGAAAACGGCTGGAATCTCGACATCAAAAATCCGTTCGTAAAAGCGGAAGAAAAATCGCACACCACGGCGGAACTGCTTGCGCTGTTGCACGAGTCGTTTGCGAAAAGCGACGAATTGCTTCGTGCATTGCAATAATAAAATGCCTATCGACAACACGGTGCCCCTGCTTGCCGAAACCACCATGACAAAATCCAGTTCTTGCTTTTGCGAGGGCTGGCGTTTTTCGCTTTTCTCCAGTTCTGCCGTTCGATTTTTCGGTTTCAGACCTCCACAAAACGGCTTTGATTCGATATACTTTTTTCTATGGAACAGAGCATTAAGTGCGTTGCAGAAGAAGGTGCGATTTTGCCATCTTATCAAACGAACGGCGCAGCGGGAGCGGACATTCGGGCGTTTTTGCCAAATGGAAGCGTTTTAATTCCTTCAGGCGAGTGGGCGATAATTCCAACGGGCATAAAAATTCAGATTCCCGAAGGTTTTGAAGTTCAAGTGCGACCGCGTTCGGGACTTTCGGCAAAAAACGGCGTTACCGTTTTGAACACGCCTGGAACGATTGACAGCGATTATCGCGGCGAAATTAAAGTCATTTTGATAAATCTTGGAAAAGACGATTTTGTTGTGGAAAACGGTGAGCGAATCGCGCAGTTGGTCGTTTCGCCTGTAACGCAATTTCCTTTTGTTCGCACCGATTCTCTTGAGGAAACAAAGCGCGGCGAAAACGGCTTTGGCTCAACGGGAAGGCTTTAGTGAAAGAGAAAAAAAAGCGAGGGATTTTTGGCGCGTTTTTTGAAACTCGATGTGGAAAAAAAATCGCGCAGTTTTCGCGGAAAATCCGTGCGCTTTATTTGTATTACAAGCACGTTTGGAAACTTTCTTCTTTTCACGCGGGCATAAACTCGTTTTTTAGAGCCACGTATCAAGAACTTTCGAGTTTCAATCTTCTCAATGCGATTTTTGCCGTCATTTCAAAATTCTTTGGTGTATTAGGACTAAAAAATATAAGCCGTCGCCTTCGGTTTTTTGTCCAAGAGCAAGATGCCTCTTCGCTTCCGGGTGTAAATCGATTTGTCCTTGTTCGCTACCTTTTGAAAGAATTGTTTTTGTATTTTTTCATTGCGTTTTTATTTTTTTTCATGGTTTTTTTCGTAAATCAAATTCTCCTCGTTGCAGAAAAAATCCTCAAGCAGCGCGTGCCCGTTTTTGACGTTGTGCGCCTTATCACGTATTCGCTTCCAATGGTAATTGCGCAGTCGGCTCCGTTTGCAACGCTCGTTGGATTTTTGATGTGCCTTGGTCGTCTTGCAACCGACAACGAAATCCTCATTTTGCGCGCTTCGGGGCAAGGGTATCGGCTCATTTTGTTTCCCGTCCTTTTTTTGGGCATTGTGATTTCGATTGTTTCGTTTTTTGTAAACGATTATTTGCTTCCGCTTGGAACGCTCAAATACAACGCGCTTTTTAGAACGATTCTCACGTCGAATCCTGCCGTTGAGTTAGAGCCAAATTCCGTAAAGCGAACGAGCGACAAAACGCTCGTAATCGGGCAGGTTGACGGCGACAACGTGAGCGACCTCATTTTTTTTGACTCCGACAGCGAAGGAAATATCCGCGTCATCGTTTCAAGAGATTCCGTTGTGCGCCAATCTTCGGAGAGCGGCGTTTTGATGACGCTTTCGATGAATGATTCTTCCGTGATTTTTTTTGACCCAAAGGAAAAGCAAACGTTCGATTTTATGGGCGCGGAGAAACTCGATTTGAACGTTTTTGAGTCGAGTCTTGGCAGCGTGAACAGAAAAACGACTCCGCGCGAAATGACTTCTTACGACCTTTACAAAAAAATCAAAAGCATGGAAAACGACGGCAATTTCACCAAAAAACAAATGAATCAGCACAAGTTGGAATTGAACAAAAAATTCTCTATGCCGTTTGGTTCAATTTTTTTTGCGATTCTCGCGCTCCCGCTCGCGCTCATTTTTGGAAAACACAACGGACAAACAATCGGGCTGATAATCGGGCTTTTTGTGTCGGTGGCGTATTGGTCTGTAAGCATTGTTGGTCAGATTTTTTCATCACGGAGCGGAGTACACGGGGAAATCACGATGTGGATGCCAAATCTTTTTGTGGGATTTGTTGGAATCCTTTTTTACATAAAACTCGTGAGGAAATAGCAAAAAAATGAAAATCGTTTTGTATCTTTTTAGAAAAATCTTGCCGCTTTTTGTGGGCGCGCTCATTTTTTTTGCGTTTGTTCTTTTGCTCGTGGATTTGATGATGAATCTGTGGAATTATATTTCAAATGGCGTTTCATTAAAGCGTGTTGGTTTTATAATGCTTTTGTACGCGCCAAAAACGCTTTGGTACGCCACTCCAATTGCGATTCTTTTTGCCGTTTCTTATTCGCTTTCCGATTTTTACGCTTCAAATGAACTCGTTGCGATTTTTGCTTCTGGCATTTCGCTCACGCGGTTTACTTTTCCGCTTTTAATTTTTGCGATTTTTTTGAGCATCGCGCTTTTTCTTTTTGACGACCGCGTTGTAGTTCCCACGTTTGCAAAGAAAACCACGGAGCAAGAATCCGCTCTCAATAAAGAAAAAAACGACAACAACGACAATCTTGTTGTCATTGGCGACAACGGAAACGTTATTTACAAGGCTGAATTTTACAACGACAAAGAACAAAAACTCCAAACGCTTCTCATTGTGGTGAGAAACGACGATAAATCGCTCCGTTCGATTTTGAGAGCCGATAGCGCGATTTGGAATGAAGACGAAAACATCTGGAATCTTTCTGCTTCAACGCAATACGACAAAATCGGCGAGGAAATTGTGGCAAAATCCGAAATCGATTCAGAAATTCTTGTGAGATTGAACGAGCCGCCCGCGACGTTTCGCCGAAATGTTGTGAGCGTTGAAACGGTTTCGAGCGCGGACGCAAAAGTGTACATTGAGCATTTGCAACGCGCGGGACTTCCGTTCGCCGAAGCGTTGAGCCTTTATCACAAAAAATTCGCTTTTCCGTTCATCGTTTTCATCGTGGTGATTTTGTCCGTGGGATTAAGCGGAAAATCCCGAAAAAACGTTATGCTCATAAGCCTTGCGTCGTGCATAAGCGCGAGCGTTCTTTTTTACGTAACTCAAATGGTTACGATGCTTCTTGCAAAATTCGGCTACATTTCGCCGTTTTTGGGAGCGTGGTTTCCCGTTTTTTTGTTTGTTGGAATTTCGCTCGTGGTGTTGCGCTACGCTCGAACATAGAGTTTGCAAGAAAAATTGCTTTTTGAGAGGAACAAATTATGGAAGGACTTTTTGACATAACACATGAAAGCAAAGACGGTTTTGCTCGGCGGGGCGTTTTGCATTTGCCTCACGGCGACGTTGAAACTCCCGTTTTTATGCCCGTTGGAACGGCTGCTACGGTCAAGGCGATTTCAAAGGACGATTTGGAAGAAATTGGTTTTCAAATCATTCTTGCAAACACGTATCATCTTTTTTTGCGCCCAGGAAACGAGTTGATTCGCGATTCTGGCGGGCTTCACGGATTTTCTGCTTGGAGAAAAAATTTCCTCACGGATTCTGGCGGATTTCAAGTGTGGAGTCTTTCAAAAATGCGAAAAATCTCTGAGGAGGGCGTTCTTTTTCAAAGCACCGTTGACGGCTCTCGCCATCTTTTTACGCCTGAAAAAGTCGTTGGAATTCAAACGGATTTTAATTCGGACGTTCAAATGGTTCTTGACGTTTGTACAGGTTTCGGTGCTTCCAGAACAGAAGCGTGCGACGCGCTTTTGATTACGCAATCCTGGGCAAAGCGGGCAAAAGCTGAATGGGAGAAAAAAAGAGCGGAAGGGTATCAAGGGCTTCTTATGCCAATCGTTCAAGGGAATTTTTTTCAAGACCTTCGAGCGCAAGCGGCGGATTTTGTGGAAAATCTTGACCTTCCTGCAATCGCAATCGGCGGTTTGTCGGTCGGCGAAAGCCACGACCTTTTTTCTTCTACGCTCGATTTTACGGCAAAAAAACTGTCCCCAAAAAAAGCAAAATACGTCATGGGAATTGGCACTCCCGATTACATTTTGGACGCGATTCATTCTGGAATCGATATGTTCGATTGCGTTCTTCCAACTCGAAATGCGCGAAACGGAAGTTATTTTACTCATTCTGGGAAACTGTCAATAAAACAGGAGCGATTTGCGCACGATTTTCGTCCCATCGACAGCGAATGTAAATGCAAAGTTTGTCAAACGTACTCGCGCGCGTATTTGCGTCATCTTTTTAAGGCGCAAGAAATTCTTTCGAGTATGCTTGCAAGTTATCACAATCTTTTTTTCTTGCACGAAATGATTGAAGAAGCAAAAAAAGCGATAAGCGAAGACCGTTTTGAACGCTATCGCACCGCCTTTATTTCGCGTTATAATTCAAACGAAATCGAATGAGCCGAAAATAATAACGGAGGATTTTACAAAGATGAAAAAACTGCTAACCGCGATTTGTTTGATTTTTTCGTTTTCTTTGATTTTTGCGCAAGAAAAAGAGAAAAGCGAGTGGAGTCGAGCGGGAATGAGCGAAGTTCCGTCGCAAAAAAGACCAAAACGACCAGACGCATCTCGCGTTCGCGACCTTGACAACACGGATTTGGACGGACGGCAAAAAAGCGCGGACATTTTGAAATTCGGTCTTGAAGACGAGATTTTGGAATTGCTTGGAAAAATGACCGAACGGCGCGATGAGCGATTCGTGGACGAGGCGTATGACCTGTACGAAGAAACGCGAAGTGTTGCCGTAAAAGAAGGAATTATGAATTTCTTTAAGGAAATGGAAGACCCGTGCCTTGAAGACTACGCGATTATGATTTTGAACGAACCGTTTGAAGAAAGCGCGTCAACGGTAAATGCGGCGTTTTCTTACGTTGGAACACTCAAAACGCGGGACGCAATTCCTGCCGTGGAGCAAATTCTCGAAAGCGACAATGAAAAATATTACAACGGCGCAATCGAAGCGTTGGGAAAAATCGGCGGAAGCGACGAGGCTATGTATCTTACGGAGTATTTTGAAAACGAAGATTTGACGTTGCCGCAAAAGCAATCTCTTGTAAAAACGCTCGGACTTTTGAAAGCGTCAGAAACATTTGAAAAACTCGTTGAAATGGCTGAAAACGAAGACGAAAACACGTTTGTCAGAATGTACGCTTCGGAAGCGATTGGGCAAATTGGCGCGTCGGATTCCGCTTATTCAGAAAAAGCCATCGATTCTCTTACCGATTTGTACAAAGACCGCGACCCCAATTTGCGCGCTTACGTTGTAAAAGGAATTGCCAATTTCCACGGGAAAGAGGCGGAAGAGCTTTTGATTCAAGCAATCCGCGATTCGCACGCAAAAGTCAGACTTGAAGCGATTTCGGCAATCAGAAAAAATGCCGTTCAAAGCGCGGTTCCGTATTTGGTGTATCGCGCAAAAACCGACCCAGACACAAACGTCAAAAATGCGTGTTATCCTGCGATTGCGGAATTGAACACGGTCGAAGGAAATACCTATCTTGTGGAGCAACTTTCAGAAAAAAAGACGGGCGATGGCGCAAAGGCAAAAATCGTGGCAGCCCTTCTTGAGTTTGACCACGCAGGAAATCAAGAAGTCGCTTCGCTTGCCGAGGAAGTGATTTTTGACGAACGAAGAAAATCGCTCCGCTACGCTATCGGAAAGGAAATGGCAAAGTGGGGGAGGGCTTCTTACGAAAGCACGTGCCGATTGTACCTTTCGAGTTCTGACGTTCCAACGCAAGGCACTGCGCTCGACATATACGCAAAAGGTCGCTACGCTTCGCTCACTCCGTCGGTGCGGAGTCTTGCGGATAGGGCAAGTCCTGAAAATAAACGCGACGCAAACGCAATAAAAGCGGCAAAAATCCTTGGAGTTGACTGGGAGAAAAAAGGCTCGTCTTCTTCCGACGCAAAATAAAAAACACGAGCAAAAGGAAAATCAAAATGGAGCAAATAATTACGAGTCTTTTGTGCGAGGACGCTTACAAATTTTCGATGGGACAGGCGATTTTTCATCAGTTTAGCGATTACAAAACGACTTGGACGTTCAAATGCAGAAACAAAAACGTGCGTTTTACTTCGGAAATGGTTTCGGAAATCAAACGTCAGATTTCTCTTTTTTGCGATTTGCGTTTTAGCGAAGAGGAACTTTCGTATCTTGACACGATAAAATGGATAAAAGGAAGTTACATCGATTTTTTGAGATTGTGGCACGCGCGTTTTGAGGATTTTGTGATTACAGAAGGCGGGGAGTGCGGACTTCAAATCGAAGCGAGCGGAACCTGGCTCAACACGTCGATGTACGAAATTCCCGTTCTTGCCATCGTAAACGAAGTCTATTTTCATTTTGCGTACGATTCACAAAAACTCATGGCTCAATTTGAAAATCGGCTCAACGCAAAAATCAACGGATTGATTGACGGGACGTATGCTTTGGGCAATTTTAGCGAGTTTGGACTTCGCCGCCGTCTTTCTTCAAAATCGCAAGATATGGCGGTTCGGCTTCTCAAAGAAAAAAACGCGCTTTTTAAGGAATCGAGTTTTGTGGGAACGAGCAACGTTTTTCTTGCAAAAAAATACGGAGTAACGCCCGTTGGCACAATGGCTCACGAGTGGATTATGTGTTCGGGGCAAGGAAATCACAAGCATAATCCTGCGTATTCAAATTGGTACGCGCTTGATTCGTGGGTCAAAGAATACGGCGTTTTGAACGGAACTGCCCTCACCGACACGATTACGACCGATTGCTTTTTGCGCGATTTTCAACTCACGTATGCAACGCTTTTTTCCGGCGTTCGGCACGATTCTGGCGACCCGTTTGAATGGGGCGAAAAAATCATACATCATTACGAAACGCTCGGAGTCAATCCGCTTTCAAAAACGCTTTTGTTTAGCGACAGTCTTGATTTTGCGCGGGCGACGGACATTTTTCGTTATTTCAAAAATCGTGCGCTTGTGGCATTTGGAATCGGAACGTTTATTTCAAACGACACCGAAGAAGAACCGCTTAACATCGTAATGAAAGTAACAAAATGCAACGGTCAAGACGTGGCAAAAATCTCGGACGTTTCTGGCAAAGGAATGTGCAAAAACGCGGACTACGTTGACTATCTTGAGCGTTGCATAAAATGGCGACTTGAACACGAAAAGCATATTTGAAAATTTGGCACTGTTAAAAAATGTATGCTAGAAGCGGTGGTTGAGCCTGTCGAAACCATCATCTTTTGGTGCGACTTTTTCAAAAATGCGAATTTATTCGTAGAACGAGCGGAGAACTCGATACAAGGCGTTTACTTTTTCCTTTTCCTCTCCGCTCAAAGACGCTTCATCGATAAGCGATTCAAGGCTCGAAAGGCTTTCTGAAAGTGCGGTCGGAAAACCGCGTCCCACTTTGAGCCAAAACGCGCCACGTCCGTCCGTGTACAGCGTGATAAAACCGTAATCGTTTGATTTTTTCTTTCCATCTTTTTTCTTTGGCTTTGCGGGAATGAGCCGTAAAACGAGTGGCAAAAAATCGAGAATCTCAAAAATGCCGCCTTCTTCGCTCAAAACGGCTTTCTTTTTTGAAGGAAACGTTTTTTCGCCAAGCGGCGTAAGCGGAAGCGTCCGCGCAAATTTGAAAATCAATTCCGCTTTTTCGCCAATCATCGCTTCTCCCTTTTCCAAGATGAGCCGCGCCTTTAAGCCCGAAACTTGCGCGATTTTTCCTTCGTCCATTTCGTTTTCAAGTGCGCGAGAAAGTTTGCTGGCTTCCAAAACAAGAACTTTGTGTTTTTTTCGTTTTTCGATTTTGAACGTTTCTCCGCCAAGCGTTACGCTTTTTCCGCTCAATTTTTCGCTCTTTCGGCTTCCTTCGGTTTTTTCTGTTTGCGCGCTTTTTTCCTTTTTTTCGCTTGCGCGAATCGATTGCAATTTTGCTTCCAAATCTGGAGAAATTTTTTCGAGAATCGATTTTGTGAGCGGGGAAACGCTTGAAGCAAACGTGCGCGACGTTTTGACAATTTCGCCTGCAACAATGTAGAGCGGGTCTGCTTTGAACATCGAAGAACCTGGATGAATCGAAATATTTCCTTCTGTGAGACTTTTGTAGCGGTCTTTTTTTTCTCGAATGCAGACAAATTGAATCATTCCGCTTGCAACGCAACACAGATAATCTTCCATGCTCCCCCCGCTTATGACGGGAATGCCGAGCCTGCTGACTTCTTCTTCAAGTTGCTTTTTTATACTCGCGATTTCGCTCATCACTTTTTCGTCAAGATAATGCTTTTCGCAAAAGCGCACAGGATTTTTTTGAGATGAGTACGTTCTGAATAATTTGACGTAACTCACAAAATCGCCTTGCAAATCTTGAAACGAATGGTGCGCTCGGCGAGCGTCAATTTCTTCTCCTGGCGGAAGCACAAACGGAGAATGAGTGCTCATAAATCCCGCCGCAATTAACACTTCTTCGAGAACGTCTGGATAATGTAAAATGCTTTCAACGAGCATTCGACTCACGCGCGGTTCAAGCGGAAACTCCGTCATCATTTTTCCAACCGAAGAAAGCGTGTTGTCGCTTTCAAGTGCGCCAAGCAAATTGAGCGTTTCAACCGCTCCGCGAATTCCCGCTTCTCCCGGCGGCGAAATAAAGTCGAACTTGTCAAATTCGGTGATTCCGAGTTCGCTCATTCTCAAAACAACTTCGCTCAAATCTGTTCGGTAGATTTCTTCCGTTGTAAACTCGTGTCGCGCTTCAAAATCTTCGCGCGGATACAAGCGATAGCACGTTCCCGCGCCTGTTCGTCCTGCTCGTCCTCTGCGCTGATTGCAACTTGCGCGGCTTACGGACGTTTCAATCAAACTTGACGTAAACGTTCGCGGGCTGTAAAAGTTCAATTTTGCCAACCCCGAATCGATTACGGTGGAAATGCCGTCAATCGTAACCGACGTTTCTGCGATGTTCGTTGAAATGACGACTTTTCTCTTTCCGAATGGCGCATTTTCAAAAACGCGCTCTTGTTCTTCTTTTGGAAGCCTGCCGTAAAGCGGAATCAAATGAAGGCGATGCCTAACCGAAGACTGCGAAAGGCGCGAAAGGCAATCCTTTATGACTTTTTCGCCTGGCAAAAAAATCAAAATGTCGCCTTTTTCGCCGTTTGAAACGACTCGTTCCACCGTGTCTTCGATTTTTGAAAGAAGTGCCTCCTCGCCTGTGGTAGTTGCCGTTGTTGTTTTGCATTCTGGCGGGTCGTAAATCATCGCCACGGGAAACGTTTGCGTTTCAATCGTTACGATTGGCGCGTTTCCAAAATAGCGAGAAAAAGCCTCGGCGTTCATCGTGGCACTTGAAATGATGACTTTGAACTCTGGACGAGTAACAAGAACTCGTTTGAGAAGACCAAGCACAAAATCAATGTTGAGACTTCGCTCGTGCGCTTCGTCAACCATCATTACCGAGTAATTATGAAGATACGGGTCGAGTTTCATTTCTTGCAACAGAATTCCGTCGGTCATAATCTTGATTTTTGTCGAGGAGTCCGTTTTGTCGTCAAAGCGCATTTTGTAGCCAACAAGTCCTGGATACGAAGTGCCGAGTTGTCGCGCAATAAACTCCGAAACTGAAAGCGCGGCAATGCGCCGCGGCTGCGTTACGGCAATTACGCCGTTTTCTGAATACCCCGCTTCGTGCAAAATAATTGGAATCTGCGTTGTTTTGCCGCTTCCCGTTGGACTTTGCACAACAATAACTTGATTTTCCCGAAGCGAAGAAAGAATCCGCTCTTTTTGCTCGTATACTGGTAATTTTTGATAATCGATAGCCATACTTTTTTCCGTTTATTACACTTGTTCCGTGTTTAGTGTTTTGAACACGTTTAATCGTTGTTTTTTTGAGAAATTCCCGTCTGCCTTTCAAGGATTTTTCTTCGCTCTCCAAGATACGTTGCCCAAACGGGATTTTCCGCCCTGTCGAGCGAGCGCAAAAGGTCGTCGTCAAGGAGTTTTATGACGTAGCGTCCGTCTGACGAAATGAGCGTCGTTATAAAAAAATGCTCCGAATTGGTAAGAGCCGCCTTTTCGCCGTCGCGTTTTTTGAAACGAAGCCGAATAATAAGCCCGTCGCCTGTATCGTCTCGCGCGGTTTCGGGCGCGGAAAAACTCGGAGACGTTCGTTGCGCACTTATCGTGTTTCCGTTTCCGTACATCACAAACGCCGTTCGTCCATCTTCCGCTTCGATTGTTTCCCACGGGCGCACAATGTGCGGATGATTTGCCCACACAACGTCCGCGCCACATTCTGTTATGAGCGCGTGATACCAATTTTTTCGCCCGTCCGTGATTTTGTGCACGTATTCAGGCTCGCTCGAATGAACTGAAATCACAAACAGGTCGTGCGGATTATTTTCACCAAGAGCGATGAGCGTTTTTTTGAGTTCTTCGCGCTGCTTTTCCGTTGGTGGCACATAATCGATGTAACTTGAATAATCGTTCCTATTCAAAAGTTCCGTAAACGCCACAAAAAGCACTTTCCAGCCATCCTTTTCGATAAGGCGATATGTTAATTCTCCGTTGCTTTTTTCTTTGAGTCCGCACGCCCAAATGTCTTTTCGATTTTTGAAATAGTCACGAGTGGCAAGAATTCCCTCAAGATATTGGTCGTTTGTATGGTTGTTTGCAAGCGAGAACACGTTAAAACCCGCGTTGATTGCTTCTTCAACATAAATTTGGTGCATATTAAATTGCGGATACGTACTCCAGGGCAATTTCTCTGCAACGGGTGCTTCCATATTTGCAAAAGACAAATTTCCTGTTTTTACAAGCGGCGCAATGTCTTTCCAGATTCGCTCAAATTTTCCAGGTTCGTAATTTGGTCGATGAGCCATAATGTCGCCCGCAAAAATGAGCGAGATTTCCGATTCGGTGTCGCTTTTTTGCGCTTCATTCAAAGCGTTTTGGTTTTGCTCGGTTTCTTGCGTTTCTTGATTTTCTTGATTTTCTTGCGCTGAATCTTCCGTATCAATGCGGGTGCTCGTACAAGAAGAAAACAAAAAACAGAAAGAAAAAAAAGCAAAAAACGAAATTCTCAAAAAAAATGATGACATGACAAAAAGTATACTTCAAGAAAATCAAAAAAGACAGAGAAAAAACGGTGCAATCAAGCAAGAAGCGGTTTCAAAATTGATTTGTCTACGGCGCATTTTTGTTGTATTATTGAAGTTGATGAGAAAACGAGATTTTCTCACAGTCATAAATAAAACGGAGCGAAAACATGAACGATAACGGGAAAAAATTCCAGTTGAACTTGCCTTTGAAAGTCATTCTTTCTGACGGTGGAACGTCGCATTTTTTGGGACACAACGTGAACTTAACGCGCTTTCACATGGCTGACGGCAAAGATGAAAAGGGAATATCGATAAACCCGTTTTCGCCAAAGTCGATTCAAGACATGATAATGCTCGATTACATTTCAAAAATCGAAGTGTCGATGTCGGAATTTTCTGCGGTTCGGCAAGACGTGATGGATTTGTCAAAAACAATCGTGTTTTCGCTTATCTATAAGCAATTTGACCGTATGCTTTATTCAACGCTCGTAAAATGCGACGTTGTGGTAAAATTCAACCGCGCAAATCCCAGAAATCTCATGGACGAGTCAACAAAAATTCCAGACGCAAAACTCCGTCCCATGCTCGAAAAAAAGAAAACCGTTATGACGCTTGCAAAAAAGACGATTTTGGAACCCGTTTGGAATGCGATTATGACGAACAAATCGTACTCTCCAGAGGAAAAAAATGTCTACATTTTGATGTCCGAGAAATTTTTGAATCGAATGGGACTTATGAATTGGTACGTTATCACGCAGTTTTACCAAAAAGACGGGTTTGAGCAAATCAATTTGAACATTCGTCATCTTTTGCAAGAATACATGGAAAAGTCGTCGATTGCAGACCACATTTCGCTTCTTCTCATGGAACTTGTAACGAACAACGAAAATGCAAACCTAAGAAAAGTCGCAAAAACGCTTTACGACGGACTTGAAGACACGGATTCCGTTGTGTTGAATCCAGAAATCCGCGAAAAACTCTTTGCAGAATTAAAGCGTCGCCACGAACTCGTAACGATTTCTTGGCAACTTGGGGGCGGTTCTACGGCGATTGGAAAACAAGGGCGACTTCATATCATGCTTTTTAACAAAGACGACCAGTACCAAATGATGAAAGACACCGTGAGCGACAAGATGACAAGCGATACGCGAAAAAAGTCAATCGTGGATTTTTACCGCGACGACGCGGGCGGGGACGCAGGAATGGACCTTGGCATGATGTATTTTTCGTATCTCGACGAATCTTGCAAAAAGGCAAATGTCAAATTTGAGTCAATCGTGAATCAGCCAATGTCAAACGACCTCACGGTTATAAATCTCATTTTTAATTTCTAGCAATGAAAAAACGATTTTTTGGCGGGGGGATTTTTATCGTTCCCGTCCTTTTTTTCGCATTTTTTCTTTTCTCGTGCGCCGACAGTTCGCCAGAACTTTCTGAAGTGAATCCGTATCTCGTTCTTGAGTTTGAAGAACAAAAAGCACTTTCCGATTCGTTTCTTTCTGTGTTTGTGAAAATGCCGCACGATTCAAGGCGGGCGGAGTCGTTTGTTGTAAAAAGCCTGGACGACAAGCATAAAATCGGCTGGAAAATCGAAGAGCCTGGCGTTTTTGACGTTGACGGCGAAGAATTCGTTTACGCGCTCAGATTGTGTCATCAAGAAAATCAGCAACTGCCAAAGGGAAAATTCACGCTTTTTTACAAAGATGCTGGCGGACAAGAAGTTGAAATCGATTTTGATTTTTCGTATGAAGACGCGCTCATTTTTTCTTCAAAAGATGACATTTCTTCGCTCATTGCGCAAAAAACGGAAAATCTCGCGCTTTACGACGAAAACAATGCGCTCATTTTTTTTGGAAAAGCAAAAACTGCTTGGAAAACCGACTCGGATATAAAAAAAGATATGAAGACGGCGGAATCAAAAAGAATCGTGCTTTATTCAAAAGATAGTCAGATAATCGTGCTTTTTCCCGTTGAAAAACTGGAAGATTCGGAAGAAAAAAACGAGTAGGATTTTTGGAATTGTTATGGAAAATGGACAAGAAAATAACGCTTTCGATGAAAAAAAACACTATCGAGAGATAAAAACGTTTGTACTTCGCGCGGGGCATTTTACGGTGGCGGAAAAACGAGATTACGAAGAATTGCTCCCCGTTTGGGGAATTGCGCACGAACGCGGAAAAACGCTTGATTTTGCGACGATTTTTGGAAACGAAAATCCAACGGTTTTTGAAATTGGCTTTGGAATGGGAAAAGCGACGGCGATTATCGCGGAACAAAATCCGTCCATAAATTACGTTGGTCTTGAAGTGCACAAACCTGGAATTGGAAAACTCCTTGGAGAAATTCGCGAGCGCGGTTTGAAAAACGTGCGAATAATCGCGCACGACGCTCTTGAAGTGCTTTCTGAGATGACGGCTGACGAAAGCGTTGATGCGTTTCACATTTTTTTTCCTGACCCGTGGCAAAAAAAACGCCATCACAAACGGCGACTCGTTCAGCGACCGCGAACGGATTTGCTTTCAAAAAAGTTAAAACGCGGAGGCTACCTTTATTTTGTAACCGATTGGTTTCCGTATGCGCAAAGTGCGCTCGAAGAGTTGACGCAAACAGGCGGGCTAAAAAATCGATTCGATGGTTTTGCGCCAAAGCAAGCATGGCGACCCGAAACTCGTTTTGAGCAAAAAGGCATTTCGGCAGAGCGGGACATTACAGAAATTATGTTTGAAAAAATCTAGCGAGGGAAAAATGGATTTATTTGACACAGAAAAAGAGCAGCGGATTTCCGACCTCGTTCAACTCATAAAAAAATATCAAGCGGCGTATTATAACGCGGAGGCGTTGATTTCGGACGCAGAATTCGATTCGCTTTGGGACGAATTAAAATCGCTCGACCCCAAAAATCCGATTTTGAAAAAAGTCGGCTCGGACTCGATTTCGTTCAAAAAAACGCGGCACAGAATGCCAATGGGAAGTCAAGAAAAGGCTGCGGACGGCGAGGAATTTTTGAAATGGGCAGAAAATCACGTTTACGACGAATATTTGGTTGAGTACAAACTCGACGGCGCGTCCCTTGAATTGCAATACGATTCTGGAGAATTGGTGCGGGCGGTTACGCGCGGCGACGGTACAATCGGAGACGACATTACAGCGAACGCAAAAAAAATGGGTGGCGTTCTTTCGATTCTGTTGGATTCAAACGGCAAAAAAATCGATTTTACGGGCGCGGTTCGCGGGGAAGTCATAATGAAGCGTTCCGTTCACGCCTCTCTTTACGCAGATAAAGCGAATTGCCGAAATGCCGCAAACGGCGTTATGAAACGCAAAGACGGCAAAGGCTCTGAACATCTTTCTTTAATCGTGTACGACGCGCTTTCTACAGAAGGCGAAAGTCCTTTTTTGGACGAAGCAGAAAAAATCGCGTGGCTCAAAAATGCGGGATTTTCGACCGTACGATTGGAAATAAAAAAAACGGCGGAGGACGTAATTGGCTACAGGGCGGAGGTTTTCGCGTTCCGTCCGTCGCTTGATTATGACATCGACGGGCTTGTGGTAAAGGAAAAGCGCATCGATTTTATTGACGCTTCTCGTGCGCGTCCAGACAGGCAAATTGCGTTCAAATTTTCGCTCGACGAAGCAGAAAGTACGCTTCGTGCGGTTGAATGGAGCGAAAGCGGTTCGACGTATACTCCCGTTGGAATTTTTGACGAAGTACATCTCAACGGAACGAGCGTTCAGAGGGCAAGCCTTGCAAATCCTGCGGCAATCAGAAAATTGGGCGTAAAAATTGGAAGCCGTGTGGTTGTCGTAAAACGTGGCGAAATTATCCCAAAAATCGAAGCCGTTTTGAGTTCAGACCCTTCGACCGTTCTTCAAGAAATCGAAATTCCTTCAAAATGCTCATCTTGCGGCTCTGCGCTCATTGACGAAGGAACGCGGCTTTTTTGCCCGTCGCCGTTGTGTCCAAAAAAATCATTGCACAGACTAAAAAAATGGATTTCCGTGCTAGACATTCGCGATTTTGGCGACACGCTTATTTCTTCGCTGTTTGCGTCTGGAAAAGTAAAAAACATAAAAGACCTATACAATTTAACAGAAGAAGACCTTTCGCCGTATTTTTTGGAAGAGGAGTCGCTTGAAAAAGGCAAAGAATCGCTTGGCGCAAAAAAAGTTTTTGACTCGATTCAATCGCACAAGCGCATTTCTCTGGCGACTTTTGTTGCAGGCTTTGACATTGAAGGCGTGGGAGAAACGGTCGTTCAAAAATTAGTGGACGCAGGATACAATTCGCTTGAAAAATTGTTTTCCGCGTCTTCCGAGGATTTTTCGCGTGTGTACGGATTCGCAAAAATCATGGCGGAAACGGTTTCAAACGGGCTTTCACATTGCAAATCAGAAATGGAAGAATTGTCGAGTCTTGGCATTATACAAATCAAAGAAACGGAACAAAATGAGGAAGCTCGTCTTTTAGGAAAATCGTTTTGTTTTACGGGAACGCTTCGCTCAATGGCTCGTGCGGAGGCGGAAAATCTTGTAAAAGAATTGGGCGGCTCTTGCAAAAGCAGCGTAACAAAAGATTTGTCGTTTCTTGTTACAAACGACACGGAAAGCGGCTCTGCTAAAAATGCAAAAGCGCAAAAGTACGGTGTAAAAATCATAAACGAAGACGAGTTTTTATCTCTCGTCAAAAAAGAAGCCTAAAAAAGTAGGAAAAATCGATGAAAAAAAACGAGGAAAAAAGCGGCGGACGGATTTTTCGCGTGCTTTCTTTGATTTTTATTTTGATTTTGGTTTTATTTGCCTCGTTTTATCTTTTTTTGTTTGTGCGTTGTTTTGGCGCGGAAGAGAAAATCGGTTTTTTAAAAGAATGTGCGATTATGCGCGTGGAATTGTACGGTTCGTCTGCGGGAACAGTGAGCGCGCGGCTCGCCCTGCTTGACACGTCTGGAAAAGAATTTGCCGTTTTAGACCGTTCGTGGCGCGGGGACGTTCTTTCTGTGGATTTTTCGAGCGCGTCGTTTGGAGAGCGCACGTTTTTGTTTCCAGTTGCGGTTAGTTCCGCGCGGTATTTAAGTGGCGGGGACAGGCGAACGTACCGCGGAACGCCTCTTTCGCGCTATTATTTGTACGACGGCGAGTGCGCGTTTTTAGATTCTTCGTTTTCAAAAAAAAGTCGCCGCGCTCTTTATGACCTTGCTTCTTTTGCCATTTGGCAGTCGTCAAAATTCCGCTCGTCTTATTCATCGGTTACTTCTCTTGACCTTTCTGCTTTAGAGCGCGGCATTACGTACGAAATCTACGCAGATTTTTCTAGCGGTTCGTTGCGGCTTTCTCGAACGTAAAATCTCCGGTAAAAAAATCAGGGCTGACTGCTTCCATGTTCAGTCGCATTTCCCAATGCAAATGCGGTCCTGTTGCAAGCCCTGTTTTTCCCGAAAGACCGATTAAATCGCCGCACTTTACGATGTCGCCTTCTTTGACTTTGAGTTCTTTTTGATGATAGTAAAGGCTGTAAAGTCCTGGCAAATGCTCGATTACAGTTGAATATCCCGTTGAAATTCTAAATTCTGCGAGAACGACTTTTCCGCTAGCGCACGCGCGAACTTCGCTTCCTTCGGGAACGCCGTAGTCGATTCCGTAATGAAGGCTCGTTGAAGACTTGCCGTTTGTGTAGGCGTAAACTCGTCTGTCTGCAAAAAACGACGTTCGGCGCGTGGCTTTTGTGGGCGGCAGCATTGGCAAAAGAGAGCGAACGGCGGTTTCGTTTCTTGTTTCAAGGATTTTGTTGAGTTTTTTGATTTGCTTCCATCGTTCGTCGGAGTCGTTCGTTTTTATCGCCGTGTTTCTCGCGTCAAGTTGTATCGTTTCGCTTACAAACTCTTTTTTGACAACGTTTATGGAAATCGATTCGCTTTTTTTGATTCCGTTTATGGAAAAATCAATCGTAACAACGCCTTTTCCCGCAGTCAAATACGAAGAAAGCGGAAGACCTGCAAGGAGCGCGGTGCGTTTTTTTTCAGAATTGTCTGGAATCTCGTAAAATGCGGTTTTTCCCACACTTTTTCCGTCTTTTGAAAACGAAAGAAGCGCACTCATGTTGCCTTTTACGTTCAGCGGAGCGCAAAGTCGTACAAAAACGGCATCTCCTGGGCACACGTTTTCTTGATAAAAAATCGTAATCGCCTCATTTCCTTCAAAATTGTTTCCAAAAGAAGAGAGCGAAATCTCTTTTGATTCTGAAAAAACAGTTTGCGCCACAAAAAGCGCAATCAATGCAAAAATCGTGGATTTGATTTTCATTTTTTCCTCCATTTTATTTTTTGTTACACAACTTTTTTGATGTCTTTAATTATCATTTGCGGTTTTTCGATTCCTTGATAGACGTTTCGACCAACGCTATAAAGAACGTCAACTTTGTCGCCTTTTTCAAAATCGCGGTGGAGCATTTGTGCGCCGCCCCAAATCATCGCTGGCCATTTTGTTTCTTTGCAATCAAAAATGATTTTCAAATGTTGCTTTTCGCCTTTTCCCACAATTTGGCAGTCGTCGATTTTGAGCGCGCGGCTCATAAAAATCAATTCGCGATTTTCTTCGCCGTAAGGCTCAAAAGAATCCGCAATGTCAAGAATCGCTGGAGTCAAAAATCGCTCTGGAATTTCTGCGTCAACGTCAAATTGCTCGCTTTCGTCTTCGCCGAGTTTGATTTTTTTGCACGCTTTTTTGACTTCTTGCAAAAATTCGTCAGTGCGCTCTTTTTTGAACGAAAATCCTGCTGCGTAATTATGACCGCCATAACTTATAAATAAAGAGCCGTCTTTTCCGCACGAATCCAAAAACGTCAAAAATTCCGTAGCGTCAAACTGTCTGCAACTTCGCATTGAGCCGATTGCCACGTCGCCTACGCTTGTGATTGCCATTGACGGAACGTTGTACGTTGAAACGAGTTTTCCTGCAAGAATCCCAGAAACGCCTCTGTTTACGCGCTCGTCAACGATTACGCACAATTTTCCGTCGTGTTCTTCGATTGATTTTTTTGCTTGAACGCACCCCAATTCCCAGGCAAGTGCGCCGAGCCGTTTGCGCTCTTCGTTCATTTCGATGATTTTTTTGGAAATCTCTTCGCGCTTTGCCGCGTCTTTTTCAAGAAGCAGGCGCAAGCCGATTTCTGGCTGCCGAAGTCTTCCCGTTGCGTTCAAAACGGGAATGACGTTCCAAGAAAGAATCGTTGACGTGATTCGCTTTCCAAGGATTTCTTGTTTTGAAAAAAGTTCTTTTAGCCCTTCTCGAACCAAATCGGGATTTGAAAGGCTTTTTGTTCCGTTTTTGACAAAGATTCGATTTTCGTCAAGAAGCGGCATTATGTCAGAAAGCGCGGCGAGCGCTACCAGTTGCAAATCGCGCTCGTCGAGGCGGAAATTGTTTCCGTCTTCTAGAACTTTTTGCGTGCAATACGTTACAAAAAGATTGAAAAACGTTTCAATTTCTCCGCTTTCTTCTGGTTTGTACGTTGCCATTTTTGATTTTCCTTTCAAATCTTCAAGCGAGAGAGCGGAAGCCCATTTCCAAACCTTTGCCGCGTCTTCCCTAAAATCAATGAGCGAAAAATCGACTTCGTTTCCAAATGCTTTTGTTAAGGCGGCGCGCGTTTTTTTCTCGTTCCACACAAAAATTTGCTCGCCGCTCAAAAAATCGGGGAGTTTTGTTTCAAAAATGCTCGAAAAATCGGTTACCGAAACGGCAATTTTTTCTCTTTGAACGAGATTTTTTGTTCTGACCGCTTCGATTTTTACGCTGCCGTTTTGTTCAATCGTGGCAAAAAGCAGCGCGAATCTTCCTTTGTAAAGATTCGTTTGCGAAAACCTAAGCGCACTTGCAACTTTGTACGCCACGGCGCATCCTGAAATGTCTTTGAACGGGTAGCCCGAATCTGCGCATTTTGGGTCGATTATGAGCGCGTCGGGGAGCAGTTCGGGCGGATTGTGGTGGTCAAGGACAATCGTTTCAATGCCTTTTTTTTGCGCATAAGCGATTTCTTCAACGTTTGAGATTCCGCAATCAACGGTAACGATTAAAGAACCGCCTTCTTTTTCAAATTCGTCTATTGCATTTTTGTTGAGTCCGTAAGGGTCGTTTCCCGATGGAAGCCGCCAGCGAACGTCAAGTTCCAACGCCGAAAAAGAATCAAAAAGCAGAGCCGTTGACGTAATGCCGTCCACGTCCGAATCGCCAAAAATCAATACTTTTTCGCCATCTTTTTGAGCGCGAAGAAGCCTGTCAACGACCTTTTCCATGTTTGAAAAAAGAAATGGGTTGTGCAAAAAGCGCGAACTGTCTTCAAGAAAAAAAAGAATATCTTTTCCTTTTGTAATGCCACGCCGCGCAAGAATCGAGGCTGTCAGCGCGTCGATTCCGTATGTTTTGCTTATCGAAAGGACGGTTTCTTTTGGGATATTTCGTTTGTTCCAATTTTTCATTTTTTCGTCCTTTTTTTAAGAAATCGATTTTATGATAAGACTTTTTTGCTCGCCCTGTTCGCTTTTGTACGAAACCGCTTCGGAAAGCATTTTGACGGCATCTGTAAGACATGCTTCGTTTTTTCCGTAACATTCGATGATTTCTTCGCCTTTTTGGACTTTTTCGCCTTCGATTTTCCGAAAAATAAAGCCCGCGTCCGCGCACACGTCGTCTTCCGCGCGATTTCGTCCAACTCCAAGATACACGCCCGCAAGTCCAATTTTGAATGCGTCGAGTGAAAGAAAACCTGATTCTTGTGCGCAAAAAATCGTTTTGTGTGTTCCGCGCCTTTTTTGTATTTCAGAAAGCAGATTCTCTGCGTTTCCGCCTTGCTTTTCGACGTTTTTCAAAAAAAGGGCAAGTGCGCGTCCCGACTTCACCGCTTCTTCCATTTTTTTTCGCGCCTCTTTATGATTTTTTGCGTTTTTTGAAAGAACGAGCATTTCTTCTCCGAGCCGATACGTGAGTTCCATTACGTCGGCAGGTCCTTCGCCTTTTAGACAGTGGATTGTTTCTTCGATTTCAAGGAAATTGCCAACTGTGCGACCGAGCGGACTTTCCATTCTTGTGATGAGCGCGCTCGCCTTTTTTTCCATCGCCTTTGCCGTTTCCACAAGAAACACGGCGAGTTTTTCAGCATCTTCAGGCGTTTTCATAAACGCGCCCGTTCCGCATTTTACGTCAAAAACCAACGCGTCGGCTCCTTCCGCAATTTTTTTTGAAAGAATCGAAGCCGTGATGAGAGGAACGCTTTCAACCGTTGCCGTAACGTCTCGGAGGGCGTACATTTTTTTATCCGCGGGAGCGATTTTGGGCGTTTGCCCCATCATCGCGTATCCGTCAGAAAGCACGAGAGAACGAAATTCGTCTTCGCTCAAATTCACGCGATACCCTTTTATTGACTCAAGTTTGTCGAGCGTTCCGCCCGTGTGTCCCAAGGCTCGCCCGCTCATCATCGGGTCTTTTACGCCAAGACTTGCTACAATCGGAGCGAGGGGCAGGGAGATTTTATCTCCCACGCCGCCTGTGGAATGTTTGTCGGTAAAAATCGTTTCTGCGTTTGCGCCGTTTTTGTGAAAATCAATCGAATCTCCAGAATTGAGCATTGCCCGCGTGAGCGCACCCGTTTCTTCAAACGTCATTCCGTTAAAATAAACCGCCATTAAAAACGCACTCATCTGATAGTCCAGAACTTCGCCCGAAACATACCCGTTTACCAGAAACTCGATTTCCTCTTTTTGGAGCGTTTCGCCGTTTCTTTTTTTCATTATGATGTCAACCGCTCTCATGTTTTTCCCCTGTTTTCTATAATTTTTGGATTCGGTTAGTGAATTTATGAAAATCCCCCGCCGATTTTTTTGTCATTTTTAGAAACTCGCTTTATCGAAATGAAAATTTGACTTTACAAAAATACCTCCGTTGCTCTTACGCTTTTGAGCGGAAACGCAATCGCGTTTTCTATGAGCGACAGGCAAAACGTGCGCGCGTCAAAAAGAACTTCGCTTGTGAGTGGAATTGCCCGCGCTTCTTTTGGCGACAACGTGGACACGTTCCAAAGATATTCGAGTACGGAAGAAGGAACTTTTGAAAGCCGTGATTCTTCGTTTTTGACGCAGTTTCCACACACAAAAGCCTTTTCAATCCAGTCAAACCAATCATATTCGCGTTTCAATGATACACGAGCCGATTCATTTTTTCCACGTAAAAAAACGAATCGCTCTGCGCAGCGCGAACACTCAAAAATGCTCGGTCGCTCGCCAAGAATGTCAAGGTATCTCCACAAAAATCGCACAAATCCACGACGAGATTCGTCATCGTCAAAATAATCCATTCCGTCCAAAAACGCATTTGCTAAAATCCACGATTCAGCGGGACTTCCAGCGGCTTTTGTGCGAATCAAAATCTCCGTCATAATTTCTGCTTGCGCACTTTTTACAAGGCTTTCCCGAATTGAAAGGCGGCATTTTTCCACTAAAAAGTCGCTTATTTTGCAATTTTTTTTTGATTCGTCGCGGTAAAGCCACACTTTTCCAGAATTCAGCGGAGAAACGAGCGAGCGTAGTTTGCTTTTTGCGCCGCCGTAAAGAGTCGCTCGAACGATTCCTTCGTCTTCGGTTAAAATCGTAACGTCTTTGTTTAATTCTCCTTTGGAATTCAAAGCCAAAATGAGCGCGTTTTTCGTGATGTTTCGCATAAAAGAAATTGTAGCGTTTTTTTTGCTTTTGAGAATAGAAATTTGTGGAAACGCTGTTTTGAGCATTCTAAAAAAAATCCAAAAAATCGTGCGCCATTTGACAGCAAAGGGGTATTTCTTTACAATTTTTGAACGTTTTTATAGGAGTGCTAGCCATGATTTTTCCGTTGGAACAACTTGTAAAATTTTCTGGCAACGTTTACGAAGCCACGGCAGCAGCGAGTCGTCGCGCGTTTCAACTTGCCATGACGCAGGATTCTGTCATATTTGAAAACGAAAATGACGGAAAAACCGTATCCGTTGCGGCAAAACAGATTTTCGGTTCTGATGTCCATTACAAAATCGGAGAGTCAAATTCGTAAAATCTTTTTCGTATTTTGAAAATCAATAGAATGATTGACGAATAACGCGATTTTATGAATAATTGACAAAACATATTAAAAAAAAGGAGAGCCTTTCATGCCTTGTGGAAAAAAGAGAAAGCGCCAAAAAATGGCAACACATAAGCGAAAGAAGATGCTGAGACGAAACAGACATAAGAGCAAGTAAGGCTCTCGTCTGGATGTCAATGGGCGAAAAGACCGCGAAAGTTTCAGAAACTCCGCGGTCTTTTTTTTGAATCAAAATCAAAAATCAAATTAAGGCAAAAGGGGGAGCGCGAATTTGGGAACTGAAAAGACTCGCACGATTCTTTCACATATTCATTCCCCAGCGGACGTACGCGCTCTAGGAAGTGAAAAAATTCCTGCGCTTGCCTCGGAAATCAGGCGAAAAATCATCGAGGTTGTGGGAAAAAACGGCGGTCATCTTGCGGGAAACCTTGGCGTTGTTGAGTTGACGATTGCGATTCACCGCGTTTTTGAAAGTCCGCGCGATGCAATCGTTTTTGACGTGAGCCATCAGTGTTATACGCACAAACTTTTGACGGGACGCGCCGACTCGTTCGACACGATTCGGCGACACAACGGCATTTCGGGGTTTACGCGGAGAAACGAAAGCGAACACGATTTTTTTGACAACGGGCATGCCTCCACGTCCATTTCGCAAGGGCTGGGACTTCTTACTGCGTGGGAACTTGAAAAAAACGCAAACGAAAAACGGAAAGTCGTTGTTGTCATTGGCGACGGTGCGCTTACGGGTGGCATGGCTTTTGAGGCGTTGAGTCACGCAGGTCAACTGTGCAAAAATCTCATTGTTGTGTTGAACGACAATCAAATGTCAATTTCTGAAAACACGGGTGCGCTTTCGCGCTACATTTCCGCGCTCACAGTTTCATCGCCATATCAGCGGTTTCGCCGCGCCGTTGACGGAATCGTTGAGAAAATTCCAAACTCAAAACACCATATCGGAAAAATCATTGCGCGAATAAAACGGGCGGCAAAAGGCGCGCTTCTTTCGGAAAATCTTTTTACAGACCTCGGATTTGAATATTTTGGACCGTTTGATGGACACGACGAAAAAAATCTTGAGCGCATTTTACGAAAAGCGAGAGAATTGAGTTCGCCCGTCGTGGTTCACGTGCGAACAAAAAAAGGAAAAGGCTACAGCCCCGCCGAAGACGACCCCGCGCATTATCATGGAATTGGTCCGTTTTTGATTTCGGGCGGAGATGTGGAAAAATTTGATTCCACGAGTTTTACCGAAGTTTTTTCGCGAGAAATCGTTTTGCTTGCAGAGAAAAATCCAAAAATCTGCGCGATTACGGCGGCAATGGGAAAAGGCACGGGACTCGATTCTTTTCGCAGAAGATTTCCAGAGCGTTTTTTTGACGTGGGAATCGCGGAAGAACACGCCGTTACGTTTTCCGCGGGACTTTCCGCCGGTGGCATGATTCCCGTGGTGGCGATTTATTCCACGTTTATGCAAAGAGCCGTTGACCAAATTATCCACGACATCGCGCTTCCGCGTTTTCCGTGCGTAATCGTTCTTGATAGAGCAGGCGTAGTTCCGGGCGACGGCGAAACGCATCAAGGGCTTTTTGACATCGCGCTTTTTCTTCCCGTTCCGTTTGTTACAATGCTTTCTCCCGCCTCGGCTTCAGATTTACGAGAATGTCTTTCTTGGGCAACAAAAAGCGGAAAACCCGTTTTGATTCGCTGGCCAAAATCAAGTTGCCCAAGCGAATTGTTGCCTTTTTCTTCTCCCATCACAGACGAAAATGTGGCTCGTGGCATTCTTGTAAAAGGAAGCGAGTTTGAGAGCCTGCTTTACTCGGAACTCGAAGAATCCAATGCGCGTAGTGCGCTTATAATTACAACTGGAGGACTCTTTTGCGAGGCAATGCAAAGCGCGCGGATTCTTATGCAACGAAAAATCCGCGCAGATATTTTTTCGCTCAGGTTTATAAAACCGCTCGATGTCTCGCATCTTTATTCCATTGCAAAACAGTACGACGCGGTGGTATTCTGTGAAGACGGCGTACAAATCGGCGGAATTTCCATGTACGCGCTTTCAAAACTCCGCGACATTGGAAACGATGTTCCGCGTGCTCAAATCGTGGCTTTTCCTGACCGTTTTTTTTCGCAAGGAAGTCGCGATGAAATTCTTTCTGACGCGCTCGTTCTTCCAAAGCGAATTGCGGACGAAGCAGAAAAAATCATACAATCGTGAGCGATAATTTACTTTAAGGAATAAATGATGGAAATACAGATTTCTGGACGAACAATAAAAAACTCGCTTCCCGCGCTCATTATGGGAATTGTAAACGTTACGGACGACTCGTTTTATTCTGAAAGCCGTGGCGGTTTTGCGCTTGCCCAAAAACTCATTGATGAAGGCGCGGACATAATCGACTTGGGCGCGGAATCGACTCGACCTGGAAGCACTTACGTTTCGGCGGACGAAGAAATCAAGCGGCTCGTTCCCGTTATTCGAGAAATCAGGAAATATTCTTCCGTGCCGATTTCCGTTGATACAAGGAAATATTCTGTGATGAAGGCTATGCGCGAAGAAGGCGCGGACATTTTGAACGACGTTTCCGCGCTTTTGGACGAACCGCTTTTGGCGGATTTTTGCGCAAAGGAAAATCTCGGCGTGATTTTAATGCACAAGCGTGGAAATCCAGAAAATATGCAAAATGACACACAATACAGCGATGTTTTTAAGGAAGTTGACGATTTTTTGAGAAAACGAGCCGAATTTGCCATTGAAAGAGGAATAAACGAAAAAAATATCATCGTTGACCCAGGAATCGGTTTTGCAAAAGACGAAAAAGCGTGTCTTTCTTTGGTTTCAAAGTGCGGCTCTCTGTGCGACGGGCGATTTCCCGTTTTGATGGCACTTTCAAGAAAATCGTTTCTCGCTCGTTTTTCGCGTCACAGTTCTGCTCAAGGGCGGCTCGTTCCAACGGTTACCGCAAACCTTCTTTCGGTGCAAGCGGGCGCAAAAATCGTTCGCGTTCACGATGTTTCAAGCGCGGTTGAATCGCTTTCCGTTTTGGGCGCGATTTGTGATTTTGGAACAAAAATCGAAAAAAATTGAGCGAGGAAATTCGGAGGTTTTTATGTCCGCCTTGGACTCATTTTTGTCTTTTTATTCTGTCGTTGAACCAATAATCGACATTTTTGTGACGACCGCCGTGCTTTACGCCGTTTACGGAATTATCGCGCGAACAAACGCTTTGCAATTAGTTCGCGCGGGCGTTGTGATTGTAATCGTTTACATTGCCGCCTACGTTCTTCGGTTGCACGTTCTTATGTGGGGATTGCAAAAAATCGCACCCGCGCTCGCGCTTGTTTTGGCAATCGTCTTTCAACCAGAAATCCGAAAATTGCTTTTGAAAGTGGGGCAAATGGATTGGAAGCCTTTTGGTCAGCGAACAAAGCACACTTACGCCGACGCGGTTATCATTGCCGCCGAAACGCTTTCGCGGAAAAAGAAAGGAATGCTCGTTGTTTTTTCAAGAAATTCGCGGCTCGATAATTTTATTGAATCAGGAACGAGACTCGACGCGGATATTTCGAGTGCGCTTCTTGTAACGATTTTTTCGTTTGAAACGCCACTCCACGACGCGGCGTGCATTGTGGAAAATGGCAAAATCGTTGCGGCGGGGTGCTTTTTGCCGCTTTCGGAGCGAAACGACATAAAAAAGACGTTTGGAACGAGGCATCGGGCGGCTCTTGGAATGAGCGAGCAAACCGACGCAGTTGTGCTTGTTGTTTCTGAAGAAACGGGCGCAATGAGTCTTGCTTACGATTCCAAATTCGACTACGACCTTTCAACTGGGCAGTTGACCGCAACGCTCAACAAATTGCTTGATGTTACGGACAAAAATAGAACAATAGAGAACACAATCGATGAAAGTATTTCAGTTAATTAAAAGATTTTTTACAGAAAAGTTTGAGTTAAACGTTCCCGCTTTAGTCGTTTGTTTTGCGCTTTCGTGCTTTTTGTACTACGTGTACCGCTCGCAGACGCTTCGGGAGCGGGCATTTACAGTGCCGCTCACCGTTATCGCGGAAAACGGAATCGTTCCCGCAGGTCCTCATAAAAGCGACGTGCAAGTCATCATAAAAGGAAATCCCGACGACGTGAACTCTTTGAGTGAGCGTGATTTTTCGGCATATCTTGACTTAAATTATGCTTCTTCTGGCGGAGAAGTCGATGTTCCTGTTCTTCTTCGACTTTCTGACGAGGCGGGGCGAATCGTGTCGCTTGAAACGCGGTGCGTTCCAGGGCACGTTGTGTTGGCGGTTGAAGAAGAAGTTTCGGAACTTGTTTCCGTGGAACCGCAAATTATGGGGCTTTGCGCAAACGGTTTTGAAGTGAGTTCCGTTTCAATTTCGCCTCCGCAAATTCGCGTAACCGGTCCGCGCTCTCGCGTTAGTTCGATTTCCGCTCTAAAGGCTGAAAGCGTGAGCGTTGACGGGGCAGAAAAAGACGTAAGCGCGGACGTTGGAATTGACGGAAAACCAAAATTCTTAAAAATTGACTCGGAATCGTTTTCTGTGTTTGCCGAAATCGTTCCTGTAAAAAAGGCGCAAAAAATCGACCTTGTGCGCGTGAATCTTCAAAATATTCCTGAAAATCTCTTTGTTTCTTCTCAAACCGAAAATATTTCGCTTACGATTTACGGAAATCAATCTGAAGTTGAAAAATGGCGACCTCCTCAAAACCTTGTAACGGCGGATTGCTCAAAAATTCGCTCGGCTGGCAGATTTGCAGTTCCCGTTTCCATAAATCTTCCAGCGAGATTTTCGCTTACGGGAGAAGTTGCGCGGACTGTTTTTGTAACATTTCAAGAAAAGAAAATCGCAGAATCCGAGGAGGGCGAATAAAATAGATGATTTTTGGAGTTGGCGTTGACATTGTAAAAATTGCCCGTTTTGAAAAATGGGCAAAAAATCCCGCCTTAATCGAGCGTTTTTTTAACGAACGTGAGCGACTTCCGTTGGGAGCAAAAGAACGGCGTTTTTCTGAGCATTACGCTGCGCGGTTTGCGGCAAAAGAAGCGTTTTCAAAGGCTTTGGGAACGGGGCTGTGCGGTTTTGCTCTTTCGGAAGTGTGGATTGAAAACAAAGAAAGCGGAGAGCCAAAAATCGTTCTTTCTGGAAATGCTCAAAAAAAAGTGGTGGAAAAAGCGGGAAGCGGGGCAAACGTTTTTGTTTCACTTTCTCACGAAAAAGAATTTGCCGTTGCGTTCGTTGTAATCGAGCGGCAATAGCAGAAAATCGTTTTTCGTCGTAAAATATCACAATCAAAAAAGGAGAAAAAATGTACGCAAATGTAAAGAAAAAAGAGGCTCCCAAAAAGCCCTTAAAAATATCATATTGGTCAAAAACAAAATGCTACTGCCCCGTTTGTCGCCGCGATTTTGAAAAAGAGGAAATGCTTACGGGAAGCGGGCGCACAAACGCTGGCGACCTTACGGACGAACTTCATCGCTTGTATATTCCCACGGCAAAATACGGCGAAGTGTATCCTTTGATTTACGCGATTGGCGCGTGTCCAAAATGTCATCTCGCGCTTTTTTGGTCGGATTTTGAAGCAATCAAAGAAGACAAAAAAACGTTGACTGCGTTGCGGGACGATGACCAAACGCGCCGCGCGCAAGTTGAAACGATTTTTCCGCATTACAACTTAAAGCGCGAGCGGACGCTTCTTGATGGCGCGGCAATGTATTATCTTGCACTGCTTTCATACGAAAAAGTCGATTTAGGATATTCTCCCACAATAAAACGCGCGATAATTTCAATCAGGCTCGCTTGGCTTTGCAATCACATAAACGAAAAAGTGCCAGGGCGAAATTACGATTTTATCGCAAAGAATTTTTACAAAAAGGCGTTGTTTTTTTACGAGCAAACGCTCGCGAATGAAACTTCGGGAGTTGAAGCGATTGGCGGAATTGGTTCTTTGGGACCCGACACGGATTTTAACTACGGGTACGACGGAATCATTTATTTGAACGCGATTCTTGAATACAAATACGGGCAAACAGAAGACCTCGCTTTGAGATTCAAAAAATTCGGAACGAACAAGCGTTCAATCGCTCGGATTTTTGGAATCGGAAAAAAGAGCAAAGAAAAACCTGGTCCGCTTTTGAACGTTGCGCGAGAATTGTATGAAAAACTGAACAAAGAACTCAAAGACGCAAATTCAATCGAAGCGGAACTTGAAGACGAAGACGAAGAGGCGTAAAGGATGAGAAATATTCTTCTTTCCGTGTCTTATGACGGAACTGATTTTTGCGGTTGGCAACGGCAAGACGGCGGGGCAAACGGAAAACCGCTCCGAACAGTTCAAGCGGAAATGGAGAAGGCACTTTTGAAAGTCCACAAAAGTGCCGTTTCTCTTCACGGAAGCGGGCGCACGGATTCTGGTGTTCATGCGCGCGCGCAGGCGGCACATTTTTTTTCTCCCATAGATTCGATTCCTGTAAAAAATTATGTTTTTGCGCTCAATTCGTTTTTGCCGCGCGACGTTCGCGTAAACGCTGCCCGCGAAGTTCCTTTGGATTTTGATGCGCGTTTTTCTGCCACGAGCCGAACGTATAGGTATTTTTTTTGTTGTTCAGAAAGTCAATTCGCTTCGGAGAGCCGTTTTTCTTGGCACATAAAGCGGTTTCCAGACATAAAACGACTAAACGAAATGGCTTCCGTTCTTTCTGGCGAACTTGACTGCGCGTCGTTTGCTGCCGCAGGGGATGCGAGCATTTCAACAAATCGATTTATCGATTACGCGCATTTTTATCCCGAAGGCGAAAAACTCATTTTTGAAATTCGAGCGAACGCATTTTTGTGGAAAATGGTGCGAACGCTTGCGGGAACGCTTTTGCAACTCGAAAAGCGCGGTGCGACAAAGGCTGAATTTCAAAAAATCCTTGAAAGTCGAAACAGAAAAAACGCGGGCGTTACCGCGCCTCCCGAAGGCCTTTTTCTTTGGAGCGTTGAATTCGACGGCGTGCGTCGGCATCCGTAGTGTGTTTCACAAAAGGTCTGTGGGGTCTACGTCACATTCTATGTAGCACTGAGGGCTGTGCGTGTAGCAAAACAAAAATCGACTCGAAAGCAGTTGTAAAATCGAAATCGACGGACCGCGAAGTAAAATCTGCTGCCTGTAATTATCGTTGACTTTTGAAAGCGGACACTCCGAAGGACCCAAAATTTCTGTCCAAAGGGCAGCCTTTTTGAGCGAATCGTTTTTTTCTTCGGAGAATTTTTTTGCAATTTCGTCCAAAATCGAGTGAAGCAAAACCGCCGCCGATTCAGAAAAATCCACGGACGCTTTTTCCGACCGTGAGCGAAAAACGAGCCGCACAAGCCTTGAATATGGCGGAAAATTGGTCGCCTTTCTGATTTGGAGTTCTTCTTCATAAAATTGCGTCGTGTTTCCACAAACCGCCATAAAAACGGGTCCGCCGTTTGTTTGGTACGTTTGCACAAGGACTTTGCCGTCTGGAAAAAATCGTCCCGCTCTGCCAGCAACTTGCGTGATAAGCGAAAACGTCCGCTCCGAAGAACGAAAATCTGGCAAATGCAAACCGATGTCGGCTTGAAGCACGCCCACGAGTTTGAGTTTTGGAAAATTCAGCCCCTTTGCGACCATTTGCGTTCCCAAAAGAATGTCCCATTCACCTTTTTTGAATTCGTCGATTTTTTCGGGGATTTTGCGCGTGCTTACGCTGTCGGTGTCAAGGCGCAAAATCCGCGCATTTGGAAATTTTGCTCGCGTTTCATTTTCAACGAATTCTGTTCCAAAACCCGAATATCCAATGTCCAAAGAGCCACATTCGGGGCATTTTTGCAACTGTGGCACGCTCCAGCCGCAATAATGGCAACGAAGTCGCTTTTCTTTTTTGTGCAGCGTAAGCGAAACGGAGCAATTTTTGCATTTCATTTCAAATCCGCATGAAGCGCAGCGAAAATAATGCGAAAATCCGCGTCTATTCAAAAAAAGAATCGTTTGCCGTTTTTCTTTGAGCGCGTCATCGATTTCTTTTTTGAGTTCTGGAGAAATCGCCCCAGAGTCCTGCGGCACAAGCGACAAATCGACCGTGCGCACGTCTGGCATTGCGCCACCCGCGAGCCGCTTTGTAAGAATATGCGAAGAGATTTTTCCTTCTTTCATCAGTTTCCACGCTTCCACGCTTGGAGTCGCGCTTCCAAGCAAAAGCGGGATTTTTTTTTCTAAGCTCCTGTGCATTGCGCATTGCCGCGCGTGGTATCGCGGAGTTTCCCCCGATTTATACGAGCCGTCATGCTCCTCATCGATTATGATGAGCCCTAAATCGGGAACAGGCGCAAAAATCGCACTCCGCGCCCCCACCACAATTCTCGCTTCTTTTGACAAAATCCGATTCCATTCTTTGAGCCTTTGACTTGGCGTGAGAGCCGAATGAAGCACGGCAACTTGATTTCCAAATCGTGCCAAAACTGCCGAAACCGCTTGTCTTGTAAGGGAAATTTCTGGAACGAGATAAATAACTCCTTTTTCCGCTTCCAAAATTCGCTCGGCGACGCTCAAAAAAACTTCGGTTTTTCCCGTTCCCGTCGCTCCGTAAACGTAATGAAACAATTTTCCTTCGTTTTGACTTTTTTCAATTATTTCGTTTACGGCTTTTTTTTGCTCTTCGCTCAACGTTTTTTTTTGAAAATCGGCATCGATTTCAAACGGCATTGAATCAAGCCCCGATTCTCGCCGCCCCGAAGGAATCATCGCGCTCAACGTTTCGCCCAGTGAACAAACGTAGAAATGGGAAATCCAGCGAGCAAGAGAAATCGTTTCTTTTGTGAAAACTGTTCTTTTGTCAACGACTTTTTTGATTTTGCGAATTTTTGAAGAATCGAATCCTAGATTGTGGGGCAGTTCGTCCATTTCGGAAACAACAAAGCCTTTCGCGCTCGAATTTCCAAAAGGAATGTCAACTCTAAAACCCACAAGAGAATCGTTTTCTTTTTCTTCGAGATTTTGATAAATGAACGTTTGCGGGAGCGGACGATTTAAGGCAATTTCAAGATATTTTGCCATTTATGCCTCCGCGTTTTCGTACTGTGGCTCAATTTCGCGGAGTTTTTCGCGAAAAATCTTGAGGTCTTCCCACGCCGTTCGCTTGTTTTCTGGAAAGCGCAAAAGTGCACTCGGATGATACGTTGCCAAAAGCGGAATCCCGTTCAAAGAAAGAATTTGCCCGTGCAATTTCACAACGCCGTTACTCGTTTTGAGGAGATTTTTTAACGCTGTGCTTCCTGCTGCAAGAATCGCTTTTGGTTTTAGAATGGCAATTTGCGCGTCCAAAAAACTTCGGCACGCTTCGGCTTCGTCTAAAAACGGCGTTCGATTTTGTGGCGGGCGGCATTTTACGATGTTTGAAATATAGCAATTTTTGCTTCTTGAAAGTCCAATCGCGCCAAGCATTTTGTCCAAAAGTTGTCCCGCCGCGCCCACAAACGGTCTTCCCGTTGCGTCTTCCTCAGCCCCTGGTCCTTCTCCTACAACAAGCACGAGCGGATTTTTGACACCTTCTCCCAAAACTGTTTTGTTTCGAGTTTTGCACAATCGGCACCTGGAACACGAATCGATTTTTTGCGCGATTGAAAGCAATTTTTCTTCAACACTTCGATTTTCGTTTGGTTCTGGTTGCATTTTTTCTTGCTGTTGTGCGTTTTGAGCGATTGAAAGCGCGCCTTGTTCAATTTTTTGTTCTTCGTCGTCTAAAAGATTTGGCTTTTCGCGCGGAAAAGCGGGCGAGGAAATCGAATAAAAAGAATCCGAGGCGGTTTTTAGAAAATCGTAGAGCAAGGATTTTTGCACGTGCGTCATGCTAAAAATTGTAGCAAAAATTTTTGTTGTGGTAAAATCAAATTCCGCGTCTTCTTTTTGTGCAGTTCACGCACGAAGAAAAATTTGCTATACTTTTTGCATGAAAATCGCCATGTTCACGGACGCTTATTTTCCGCGCATAAACGGCGTGAGTGTGTCCGTGAGGTCTTACGCAACAGAACTCTCAAAACTCAAACACGAAGTCGCCGTGGTTTGCCTTGAATATTCTGAAGAGCAGCAGCGGAGCGCGCTTTTTGACGAAAAATCGAGCGACGAAAAAAGTCCGTTTAGAATTATTCGCATTCCTTCCACGCGAACGGTTTTTTCAAAAGAAGACCGAATGGCGCGCCTTGACAAGTGGCACAGAATAAAGCGCGAGATGGATTCGTTTCGCCCCGACGTGATTCATCTCAATTCGGAGTGGATAATCGGATATTTTGGAGCCATGTACGCGCACCGGCGGAAAATCCCGCTCGTCTTTACGTTTCACACGATGTGGGAAGATTATCTTGCAAATTACATTCCGTTCATGCCTGTGCGGAGTTTGCGGCGAATTGGAAAAAGCGTGGTGAAATTCTATCTAAAGCGAGCGGACGTTATAATCGTGCCAACAGAGCGAATCGCGGACGTTGTAAAAGAATACGGCGTTCAGCGAGAAACGCGGATTCTTCCAACGGGAATTCCAAACAGCGCGAATTTTTCGCTTTCGCGCTCGCTTTCGATTTCGACGCGGCTTTTCAAAAAATATCCGCAACTCAAAGGAAAAAAAGTGTTGCTTTTTGTTGGTCGAATCGTAAAAGAAAAAAATCTCACGTTTTTGTTTGACGTGCTAGAAATCGTAAAAAAGCACGTTCCAAAAACGGCTTTGCTTTTTGTGGGTGGCGGACCATTTTTGGAAGAACTGTCGCAAATCGCGGACGCTCGCGGGCTTTCGCAGTCCGTGGCTTTTCCGGGGTACGCCAAAAGCGAGGATTTGATTTATTTTTATCGACTTGCGCACGTCTTTGTGTTTCCGTCAAAGACTGAAACGCAAGGGCTTGTTACGCTTGAAGCGATGAACGCTTCGCTTCCCGTTGTGGCAATCGGCGAGTTGGGAACGGCGGACGTTATGCAAGGCGACAACGGCGGTTTTATGACGCGCGATAACGTTGAAGAGTTTTCGGAAAAAGTTGTGCGCCTTTTGACAGAGCCGTCTCTTAGAAAAAAAAAGGCGCGAGAAGCGGCAGTCTGGGGCGCAAAATGGCGCATTTCCGCGCTGACTCCTTCGCTCATTTCGTGTTACGTTGAAGCGTTGCACAAAAAGGATTCTGAAAACGAAGATTCCGCCGCTGAATACGAAGAATTTGAAAACGTATTCAATTCGGAAGTCGATTTTTCAGCCGTTCTTGGTGCAGAAAATGAAAAAGTGTAGATTTGTTTGAAAAAGGATTTGTTTTTTATGAAAAAATGTATGTTTGTTTTTGCGGCTTTTCTGTTTGCCGCGTCTCTTTTTTCTGAACGGTTTTTCTCGCATACAAAACGTGGTGCGCAAGAGTTAATTCCTGCGGGGCATTGGATTTACGACTCGATGCTTTCGATTTCGCTTGATTCGGGAATCGTGAATTTTGCGGATTCTGCGCCGCTTTCGATTCAAGAACTCAAAGTCTATCTTTCCGAACTCGATTACGACGATTTGAGTGAAGCGTCAAAAATCGAATACGACCGAATTTTTGCCTATTTTGACGAAACGAATCTTTCGATTGGATACGACATTCTTTCGGTTGGTGTGGAGCCGAGCGCGAATCTTTCGTTTTTTGGAAAATCCTCGAATGAAATCGACTGGGTTTTTGACCGCTATTCCAGAAAACCGCTTCTTGACGCGCCTGCAACGATTACCGTCGGCGATTACGCTTCAATGAGCATGGACGTGTATCTTTCTCAAAATCGCGGCATGAGCCAACACAATTACAATTTTTCAAACGTTCCGCTCGATTTTGACCAAATCGACATCGAATTTCCTGACACGGGCTATTTTTCAACAGGTTTTATGTTTACAGAAAAAACGGGCGTGGGATTTCAGATTGGAAGTGGCTCGCGCTCAATCGGAAAAACGCTCACAGGTTCAATGATTTGGTCGGAATATTTGACGGGCGTGTCTTACGCGCAACTGGAGTTTTACAATCCCGTTTTCAAATACACAGGTTCGGTTTCGCAATTCAACGTTGACAAATATATGTACGCGCATGAAATCGACGTTCGGCTTTTCAAAAAATTCCAAATCACGTTTATGGAAGGGCTGTTGGTTTACGCGCCAATGGAACTCCGCTTTCTGAATCCATGGACGATTTTCCACGGGTTTGCCGCTTGGCGCGATTACGACGACTCAAAGGACGATTCTGAATCCAACACGTGCGATTATTTCGGCGTGAAATTTCAGTTTACGCCAAAGAAAAATCTGCGGTTTTACGGGCTTTTTGCGATGACGCAATTTCAAACTCCGTTTGAAACAAGCAATTTTGAAAACGACACCACTCCAAACGGGCTTGGTGTGCAAGGCGGAGCGGATTTTTTTGTTCCAACAGGTTCTGGACGATTTCGGTTTTCTTTGGAAGGAAGTTGGGCAGACCCGTATTTGTACATCAAAGAAAGTCCGAACTGGTCGATGGTGCGCACGTACAGCGAAAATCTGGGAGATTATGCCGTTTTTTACGAATGGATTGGCTCGCCGTTCGGTCCTGACACGATTTCCGCCGAACTCAAAGCGGGCTATGAAGTGCCTGCAAAATGGGCGGTCGATTTTATTTATTTGTATATGGCACGAGGTGAATTTTCAGGAAATGCGATTTTTAATCCGAGCGTGTGGGGTGGCTCAAAGCGACCAGACGGTGGAAGCGAGTTGTCTGGTAACGGCTACACTTGGCCGTTTCCTGATTCTTACGAAGGCGACGAAAATCAAGGACACAGAAAGCATTTGCAATCGCTTTCAAGTCCTTCGGGAACTCCAGAGTTTGTAAATAGAATTTCTGTGCGAGCCACGGTAAAACCGTTGTCTTATCTTACCGTTATCGCGCAGCCTTCGTATACGGTAATTTTTAACAGAAAGCATGAAAGTGGAAACACGGCGCACGGATTTGAGTTTGCGCTTGCTCTCAATGTACATATTTTAAAGGCGGTGGCAAAATGAAAAAAATGCAAAAATCAAATCTACAAAAAATCGTTGTATCGCTTTTGCTTTTGACTTTTTTTTCGTTCCCGATTTTTTCGCAAGTGTCTATAGACCCAAATGATGAGTTTTACGCACTCGCGCAAGGCTGGGAATTAAAGGGGCTTACGGATAGCGCGCTTCCACTTTTGCGCCCGTATCCGCTCACCGTGATAAAAAAAATTCTCAATGCTGTCATTGTAAACGGAAACGACGAGGAGCGCGAGGAAGCGGAAGAGCAATGGAATCGAGTGTTTGGAAAAAAGGCGGAGTTTTATCTTGACGGCGGTTTTGATTTTAGACATTCTGCGACGCAAGAGGACAACACGGTGGGAGTGGAAGCTTCATCAAAAAATACAAAAAATCTGCAAGGCGAAATTGGCGTTCGGGGCGACGTGGTTCTAAACAGTCTTGTTGGAATTGGCTACGGAATTGGATTTTATGGAGAGAGCGCGGATTTTGAAGATTGGAATCCGTACAAAACGGCAAAACGCCAAGACAGCGTTTTTGACGCGGTTTCCGTGAGCAAATTTGATGTGTACAACAACTGGAACACGAATGTTCAATTTGGAAACGACAGCGTTTACGCGACGGCGGGCGTAAGCAGAATTGGCTTTGGAGCGTTTTTGGGCGAGGGGCTTGCGCTCAACGATATGGGCTACCATTCGGCGAACATTGTTTTTAACGCATCGTTTTCAAAATGGAGTTACGCGAGCGTTTTTGAAGTAATCGGGGCATCAAAAAACACCGACAACACGGATTTGAGTTCTGGAAAGTTTCTTGCATTTCACGCAATAAAATATCATTTTACGCCCAAAATCTCGGCTTCGTATTATGAAAATATCATTTCAGGACCGCAATTTAACGTGGCGTATTTGTTTCCTGCGCCTTACATGGCGATACAAAACATTGGCGGCGCAAACGACAATCTGCAAATGGGACTTCTTTTTGAGATAAAGCCGACGCAAGGATTGAATTGGGCGACCGACATTTTCATTGACGATTTGGGACTTGAAGATGTCATAAAACTCAATTTTGACACAAAAATTCGACTCGGAGCGCAATCGGGCTTTGTTTTTACGCCAAGAGATTCGGTTCTTTCTCGGCTTTCAGCGAGTTACCAGTGCGTGCTTCCCTATGTGTATGCGCACTGGGAGTATCAGTCGGAGTCGAGTGGCGCGATTTACGGAAACACGACGAATTATCAAAATTATTTGAACTCTGGCGTCGGAATTGGCGCAACTCTTGACCCAAATTCGGACAAAGTGTCGTTTTCTGCGTCATTTAAGCCAACAAAGCGGCTCTCGCTTGATTTTTCGACGGCGTTCATTCGACACGCAAACAGCGCGGAAGCGTTCGATTCCGACGACGCGGCGGAATACGTTCTTTCAAAAAAGAATCAATACGTTACGGACGGAACAGCAAATATGCACCAAATGTTTTCCGACGAAAGCGAAGACACAACGAGCGGAAATCACGTGAGTCAAGCGTGGGATTGCCTTGGATTTATGACAAGCGACCACAAACTCTACGTTTGCCAAGCGGGACTTTCTGCTCGCTACGATTTTCCAGAAACAAAGCGCGGAAAATTTTCGCTCATTTTTGGGTACACGTTTGAATACGTCAGAAATGCGGGCGTGGACTCAAACGTGTACGAAGGCGGAAATATCGACTGGAAATATGACAACGGAAAATATGTAGTGGGCGATGAATCGTTTGATTCTTGGGAGGAATTAAAAAACAGTGCAACCGTTCAAAACGAAGTCAAAGAGCAAAAAGAAAAGTGGATTAGTGCCCTTCGTGACCAAGTAAATCATTACATTTCGATTGGTTTTAAGTATTCGTATTAAGCGGTTTTGAAAAACGGTGGTTTTTGCAAAATCAAAACCACCAAAAAATCTCAAAAGTGAAACTATTTTTCAAAAAGACTTTTTACGATTTCTGAGGCTTCAAACGTTTTTACGTCGCGCTTTTCAAAAGACTCTTTGACTAAATCGTCTATTTCAAGAGAATTGTAGATTTTTTTTGCTTCTTCGACTTTTGCTCTCAAAACGGGATGACGCGGCGAAAAAAGCACGCAGCAGTCTTCGTAAGGCAGAATTGACGTTTCATACGTTCCGATTTCTTTTGCCGTTTCCACGATTTCTTCTTTGTCCATTCCCACAAGCGGGCGCAAAAGCGGAAAACGCGACGCGCTTTCGGTGCAACGCATGTTTTCCACGGTTTGACTTGCCACTTGCCCCAAACTTTCGCCCGTAATGATTGCGTCCGCGCCGATTCTTTCTGCAAGAAGATTGGCGCACTCAATCATTGCAAGTCTGAGCATCAAAGTCGTAAAAGGAGCGGGCGATTTTTTTTTGATTTGCATTTGCACGTCCGTGAACGGAACAATGTTCAAATGCGTTTTTATTCCGTAGTTTGCGATAGTTTTTGCCAAATCCTCGACTTTTTTTTGCGCCTCGTCAGAAGTGTACGGATATGAATGAAAATAGAGCGAATCCACGCTCATTCCGCGCCTCATCATGCGAAAACCCGCCACGGGAGAATCAAGTCCACCAGAAAGCAAAAGCAAGCCTTTTCCAGAAACGCCAACGGGAAGACCGCGTTTTGCTTTTTGGCTGTCCGCGTACACAAAGCATTTTTCGCGGATTTCAACGTTTATTTGCACGTCTGGATTATGAACATCGACTTTTAAGATTCCTGAATCAAACGCTTTTCCTGCCGCTTGCCTATTTATCTCGTAATGCGAAAGCGGAAACGTTTTGTCGATTCTCCGCGATTCCACCTTGAACGTTTTGGCTCCATTTTCTTTTGCTTTTTCGCAAAGTCGCGCCGTTTCTTCAGAAATCGCGCCGATTTCCTTTGGAACAACTGTTGCCTTTGCCCAGCCCGTGATTCCCAGTAAATGCGAAAGCGTCCATTCGGCGGCTTTTACATAGTCGTCGGAACATTCAATGTAAAGCCTTCCGCTTCGCACCAAAACTCGTGCGTCCGTTCCTTGCAGATATTTTTTTGCATTTTGCAACAGTGCTTTTTCAAAAAAATGCAAGTTTGAGCCTTTGAGCATTAACTCGCCGATTTTTCCCAAAAATATGTGCGTCATGTTTTCCTTCCGATTTTTTTGTTGAGATTGAAAAATTATAGAATAAATGCCGATTTTTGTGTTTATTTTCAAAACCGATGATTGAGTTTGAAAGACGGTGGTTGAGCCTGAAAGACGGTGGTTGAGCCTGAAAGACGGTGGTTGAGCCTGTCGAAACCACCCTTCAGATTTCTCAAAATCAAGTTTCGTATTTTTCGATTCCAAAGTCGCTGGCGTTTCCTTCCCAAGCGATTTTTCCGTTTTTCATCAAAAGGACGCGCGAGCAAAGAAAACGCGCTTCTTCGATGTCGTGCGTGACTAAAATCCCCGAAAACCCAAACTCGTTTTTGAGAGCAAGGATTTCTACTGCAAGTTTTTTTCGTAATGGCGCATCGAGTGCGCTCAACGGTTCGTCAAAAAGCACGATTTTTGGACGTAAAATGAGCGTGCGCGCAAGGGACACGCGCTGTGCTTCTCCCCCAGAAAGCGTGTCGGGAAAGCGTTTTTCAAATCCTTCAAGTCCAAAGCGTTTCAAAAATGCACTCGCTTTTTCACGCGCCACCTTTTTTTTCTCTCCACGAGAAACGAGTCCATACGCCACGTTATCAACAACGCGAAGATTGTCAAAAAGCGCGCCGCCTTGAAAAACCATGCCGATTTCTCGCTTTCCCGAAGGAAGATTTCCGATTTCTTTTCCGTCAAGAAAAATGGACGCATTTTGTGAATCGTTTTTTTCTAGCCCAGCGATTATTCTAAGAATCGTTGATTTTCCGCTTCCGCTTGCTCCCACAACGCCAAGAATTTCCCCTTTTTGACAAGAAATCGACGCGGAAATTTCCATTTCTCCAAACGTTTTTTGTATGTTTTTTGCAAAAAAGAATTCGTCCATTTTTTATTTTTCTTCCTAAAAAATCATTTTTGCGCCATCGAAGAAAGCGCAAATACGAGTGCGCAAATCAAGGCTAAAAGAAGCCCGCTTGCACACGCTTCATGAAAACGGTACGCGCCTGCAAGTCTGTATGTAAAAAGCGCGAGCGTATCGAACTTTGGAAGCGCAAGAACGAGCGGAAGCGTTGTGTCGCCTGCTGAAAGCGCAAAACAAAATCCAAACGCGCTCAAAAGATTTTTCTTTGCCACGCTCAAAAAAAGTCTAAACGGAATGTCGAGCGTGTTTTTTGAAAGGATTTTTGCCGCGTCGAGCGTTTTTTTTGGAAGGCGAGAAAGCGCGGGAGCAATTTGGCGAAAAGCGAGTGGCCAGCCGAGCGCACTTTGCGCAAGCACGAGAGACAAAAATCCGCCACTACTTCCAAAAAGGCGCATAAGTCCGAGCGCAAGCACAACGCTTGAAAGCGAAAGCGGAATCATCGGAATCGCTCTACGAATGGGCGTGGAGCGAAAAAGCGAAAGAATCGAAGCGTAGGTAAAACCCGCAATTGTGCAGACAAAAGCGGTGCAAACTCCAGAAAAAAGCGTTCCTTTGAGGGCTAAAAAAAATCCGTTAAAACGCAAAACGTTCAAAAATGGCAAAAACGGCATTTTTACGCCGTTGACGCTTTTTGCGGGAAACAGTGCATTGGTGAGAATTCCGATGAGCGGCAAGGCAAAAAACACGAAAATCAAAAGCATGACAAGAAAAAACGGCACGATTTCTGACAATCGTTTGATTTTTTTTCTTTTTGCAAAAGTCGATTTTATTCCGCGTGAGCGTTTTGATTTTTCTTCTGCAAGGCATTGAAGGCACACAAAAATCAAAGCCACGGACGTTTCAAAAAGGGCAAGTTTTCCTGCAAGCGGAAGGTCGCCAAAAATGCGCGTTGCTCGATAAATTTCAACTTCCAAAGTCGTTGTTCCCACTGCTCCAAAAAGCAAAACGAGCATAAAACTCATAAAGCAATAAATGAAAATGGGAAGACTTGCAGAAATAATGGACGGAAGCAGTTGAAAAAACGTGATTGTTCTAAAAATCCGCGCTTCACTCGCTCCGAGTGTGCGTGCGGCATCTGCGCTTTCTTCGCGCGTTCTCGCCCAAGCATCTCCGACGGTCTTCATTGCAATCGGAAAATTGTAAAATCCTTGCGCGATAATCAAACCGCGAAACGAATAAAGAAACAAAAGCGGCGGCTCGTCTTTTTGAAAAAGAAACATGAGGACTTTGTTTGCAGTTCCAGAAATCCCGAATGCGCCCACAAATCCAAGCGCAACAATCAACGATGGAACGCAAAACGGAACTGACGAAAGCGAAAGCAAGAGTCTGCGCCCCAAAAATTCGCGCCTTGATGAAAAAAATGCCGCAGGAAGCCCAATAATGAGCGCGATAAGCGTTGAAAGGCTTGCTTGAAAAAGCGTGAAGGCGGAAATCTTTGTGATTTTTGCGATAGACACGGCACTTTTTCCAGAAAAAACGGGCAAAACCGCCCACAAAAAGCACACAAAAATGACTGCGCAAAGCAAAAAAAGCAAAAAAAGAGCCGCCGTCGCGCTGATTTTTTTTACCATTTTCTATTCTGAAAGGATTTTTACAACTTCCTCTGAAAGCGACTGAACGGAGTCGGGGTCGGAAACGAGCGTTTTTGCGGGAATCGGTGCGGCTTTTTGATAACTTTGCGGAAGTCGAACTGAACCGTTTGCAGGATACATCCATTGTGTGAGTGGCAAAACGGCTTGTCCTTCTTCGCTCGTCAAAAAGTCGATGAATTTTTTTGCGCCCTCTGGATTTTTTGCGCCGTTCAAAATCGCCACGCCTTCAACGCTCCACGGGTGTCCTTCGGGAAACAAAATCGCGCGGAATCTGTCTGATTTGTCGTATTCAACGTGATAGGCGGGACTTGTTGTGTAACTAATGACGAGCGGGGCTTCGCCGTTTGTGAATAATCCGTAGCCAGCACTCCAACTTGGCGAAAACGTCAAAATATTCGGCTTGAGTTTTTTCCAAAAATCGAGTGCGTCTTTTCCAAAAACGCTTTCCGTCCACGCCACAAAGCCAAGCCCTGGCGTACTCGTTCGCGGATCCATCAAAATTATCTTTTTTTCGTAGATTGGATTTGCGAGGTCTGAAAGGGTTTCTGGCGCGGGAACTTTTGATTCTGTGTCAAAAATCATCGCAAAATGACTAAAATCGAATGGCGTGATAAACGATTCACCCGATTTTTGAAGTGAATCGTAGAGTTCTTGAGCAATCGCGCTTTTGTTTTGCGTTTCATACGGAAAAAGAATATTTGCGTCAATCGCGCGTTTTGCGCAATTTGTGTCGAGTCCCAAAATCGCGTCCGCTTGAACGTTGTTTTTTTCGATTTCTGCGCGGCTCAATGCCATCAAAGCGTCTCCACAGTCAACAAGACGGAGCGTTAGACCCGTTTTTTCTTTGAATTTTTTTTCAAGTTCAGGTCCAGGACCCCATTCGGAAACAAAACTGTCATACGTGTAAACGACAACTTCGTTGCTTCTTTTTTCGGCACAGCCAAAACTCAAAAGTGCAAGCACAAAAGTGGTAAGCGCGAAAACGATTTTTTGAAATACTTTCATTTTTTCCTCTTTTTTGATTTGATTTGAAACACGGTTTTTGATTCGCCTTTTTCAATCGCGGAAAAAAACAAAAGTCCGCCAAACGTTTTGGGCGGACTTTTCTTGATTCCGAACGGCAAGCGAATTGACCTGTTTTTGAAAACGGGGACGCGCAACGCTCTGGTCTTGAAAATGCTCCCTCCGCAGTTTTGGCTGCCAGGTTCAAAGGGTTTTGCGCTGTTGCGCACTCTCAACCAGGTGTGGCTCCCCCGCATTTGAAAAATGACTGTGAAAATTGTGTCATAAACGTCGCTTTTTTGTCAATTCAAAGTCTTTTTTTTTCTTTTTGATTTTGCTACATTTTGAAAAATGGAAATTGTAACGGACGGCGTTTTGCCAAATATTGAAGACGCTCCTTTTGATGAAAATCCTGGAGATATTTTTATTGCCATTGACCTTGGAACTACGACCGTTGTGGCTCTAGCGTGGCAAGTGTCAACAAAAAAAATCCTTGCGACCTCTTTTGAGCCGAACGCACAAAGAAAATATGGCGCGGACGTTATGAGCCGAATTGAGCAAGCGTTGTGTGGAAAAGCGGATTTAGAAAAAAAAATCATTCAAACGCAACTTTCTCGTCTGTGTGCAAAAGTTGTGTTTGCGGCTTCAGAAAAAATTCCGCGTCCATTTCGCGCGACCGTCCTTAGCGTGTGCATTACGGGAAACAGTACAATGCTCTCTCTTTTGCTCGGTCTTTCTGTAAAAGGACTTTCCGCGCTTCCGTTTTCGTTGCCTTCTCGCTTTGGTTTTTGGACTTCTTGGGGAGAATGTTTTTTTGAAGAAAGTTCGATTTCTAAAAAAACGCCCGTTTACTTTCCGCCTGCAATCGGCGCGTTTGTTGGCGCGGACACCGTTTGCGCAATGATTTCGGCGGGTTTTGACCTTTCGTCTCAAAAATCCTTTTTGCTTTCTGACGTTGGCACTAATAGCGAACTCGCGCTTTTTATTCCAAACAAAGACGGCGGGGAGGGGAGAATCATTTGCACGTCTTGCGCGGCGGGACCTGCTTTTGAAGCGGCAAATATTTCTTGCGGAATGGCTGGCGAAAATGGCGCAATAGACAATTTTTTTGTTTCGTCGAACGGAAAAATTGAATTTCACGTTCTTGGCGGCGGGGAGGCGAGGGGAGTGTGCGGTTCGGGGCTTGTTTCTGCCGTTGCTTCTCTTTTGGACGCACACAAAATCTCAAAAGACGGAATGATTTTTGGAGAAGGGTCTTCGGTTTTGCTTGCGCCTTCAGTTTTTTTGCTTCAAAGCGACATTCGAGCGTTGCAATTAGCAAAGAGCGCGGTCAAAACGGGACTCGACTTTTTGCTCAAAAAAACGATAGAACTTCCAACGTTTTTTCTTGCGGGCGGATTTGGCTCAAAAATCAACGTTGCATGTGCAAAAAAAATCGCGCTTTTTCCAAAAAATCTTTCTCCGATTTCCATTGGAAATGCCGCGCTTTTTGGAGCGTCTGCCATTCTTTTTTCGCAAAAATTGCAATCGCTTTCTGAAAAAATTGCAAAAAAATCGATTTTTGTGAATCTTGCTTCTTATCCAAAATTTCAAGAAGATTTCTTAAAAAATTGTTCGTTTGAATAGCACGTTTTTTATCTCACTATTTTAGCGATTCAAAACTTGTTATTTAGCATAAAAACAATGGGTCTAAACTGGTCAAATAAAAGAATTTATTGAAAATTTTGCTATTTCCTTTAGTTTGACACGTACTTTTTTATTCGTTACTATGGAAAAAAATTTTTGTCAACAGTGAGGAAGTTTTCAAATGAGTCAAAATTTGATTCTTTTGGTTGTCCTCCCAGTTGCAGGAATTGTTCTTGGATGGACTATTCGATGGCTTTACGCCAGATTTCAACTCTCCGCTTTGGAACAAAAGATGGAGCGAATCAAGCAGGATGCTGAAAAAGAGGCAGAAGCACAGAAAAAAGAAATTTTGCTCGAAGCGAAAGACCAACTCATTCGTGAACGAAACCAGCAGGAGCGGGAGAACAGAGAAAGACGGGCTGAAGTGCAAAAGTACGAGGCTCGCGTTACGAAAAAAGAGGAGCAACTTGAAAAAAGGGCTTTGGAGTTCGATAAGAAGGAGCAGGAATTCGACTCAAAACTCGCCACGATAAAAAAACGCGAAGACGCGCTTTTGTCGCAAGAGGAAACGCTCAGAAAGGAATTGGAGCGGATTTCGGGGCTTTCCGCGCAGGAAGCCAAGAACCTTATCATCAAGAACCTTGAGAACGACGCGCGGCACGACGCACAGGCGTTGCTCAACAAAATCGAGCAGGACGCGCAGCTTTCCGCCGAAAAGAAGGCGCAGGAAGTGCTTGTGGCGACAATCCAGCGGATTGCCACGGAAACGACGAGCGACATCACCGTTGCCACCGTGTCGCTTCCGAGCGACGAAATGAAAGGGCGCATCATTGGGCGCGAAGGGCGCAACATCCGTACGCTCGAAACGCTTACGGGCGTTGACATCATCATCGACGACACGCCGGAAGCCGTGGTCATCAGCTGCTTTGACCCGGTGCGAAAGGAAATCGCCAAGCAAGCGTTGGAGCGTCTCGTGACGGACGGGCGCATCCACCCCGCGAGAATCGAGGAAATCGTGCAAAAAGTAACGCGCGAAATCCAGCAGAAGATTTACGAGGAGGGCGAGAAGGCGCTGTTCGACCTGGGAATCCACAACATGAACCAGGACGGTGTGCGCGCGCTCGGTCGGCTGTACTTCCGCACGAGTTACGGGCAGAACGTGCTCACGCACTCAAAGGAAGTCGCCGAGATTGCCTCGCTGCTTGCCGCTGAGGTGGGCGCGAACAAGGAACTTGCAAAGCGTGCCGCGCTCCTGCACGACATCGGAAAGGGCGCGGAGAACGACAGCGACCAGAACCACGCCGAGGTGGGCGCGGAAATGGCGCGCAAGATGGGCGAGGGCGCGAGCGTCATCAACGCGATTGCGGCGCACCACAACGACGTAGAGGCGAACACGGTTGAGGCTGTGCTCGTGCAGATTGCCGACGCAATCAGCGCGGCGCGCCCGGGCGCACGGCGCGAGACGGTGGACAACTACGTGAAGCGCCTTGAGAACCTTGAGGAAACGGCGGAGAAATTCCAAGGCGTTGAAAAGGCGTACGCAATCCAGGCGGGGCGCGAACTGCGGATTCTTGTGAACAACGAGAAAATCGCGGACGGAGAGGTGAAGGAACTGGCGCACAAAATCGCCAAGCAGATTGAAACCGACCTGCGCTACCCGGGGCGCATAAAACTGACCATGATTCGCGAAACGCGGATTGTGGAATACGCTCGGTAAAACAAAAAAGGCGGCATTTTGTCGCCTTTTTTGTTTCTCACCTTGCTTTTTCTGCTATTGTTGCGTATAATCGCATTGTTCTGAAAGTCGATTTTTAAAACTATTTTAAAAACGGTTTTAGAAATTTTTGTTTCTGAAAAAAAATTCTGAATCGTTTTGAAAAATGATAAAATCCCGAACAATTTCAAAAAAAGGGAGTTTTTATGAAAAAAATTCTTCTCGCGCTTTTGATTCTCTTGCTTTTTTCGTTTGGTTTTGCAACGTGCGTTTTGGAGGCGGATGAAGACGAGAATTCGTCAAGTTCATCGTCAAGCGAAAACGCGAGTGGAAGCGATTTTTCGGCAAGCAACGCGATTTACATCGACTTGACAAACGCAAAAGTTTCTTCGGATAACGAAAATTGGGCAGAAATCACAACGACTTCAACGGACTTTTTTGACGAAACGGTCAAAGTCAAATACACGCAAACCGATTCTGGAGAATCGACGGGCGTGATTCGCGTGGACGCGGCAGATGCCACGGAAAATCTTGCTGTATATTTGAGCGGAACTCAGACTTCGGGCGGCGTGAAAATTCAGACCACAACGGAATACGAAGTGGGCGTGTATCTTGACAATGTTTCAATCACTTCTACAAACTACCCGTGCCTTGACATGACCAAAGGCGGTGCGGCTTCAGTCTTTTTGACGGGTACGAACACGCTCAACGATGGAAGAAATTACAGCAGTGATTACAGTTCATACAGCGACAACAAAGGAACGCTTTACTGCAAGGGAGGCCTTGCCCTTGTGTCTTCTAACGGCACGGGAACGCTAACGATAACACAGAACTACAAGAGTTGCATTGCGACAAAAGCAAACCTTTCTATTGAGAGCGGAACATATACGCTTACGTCTACCGCTGTCGCAACGTATGATTCCACCGAGGGCGACTACAATTCACCTGCCTGCATCAATGTGGACGGAAATATGACAGTGAGCGGCGGAACGGTTACGGGGACTGCCAACGGCAACGGAAGCAAAGGACTTAAGGTGGACGGAACGTATACGCAATCAGATGGCACGGTGGGTGTGGATGCGCAAGGCTCAAATATCGGAAGCAGTGGCAATAAATTTTTGAGAATGCCTCCTCCGCCTGAATTTGAGGCGGGGCTTGGTTTTGCGCCCGCTTTTAATAGAAACGGCGGACGGTTTGAAAGAGCGGGAAGAACTCCACCGGGAAGCGAAGAAAGTGCGCCTGGCGCGACTTCGACCTCGACTTCTTCGGCAAGCGCGTCGGCAAAGGGCGTAAAAGTGAACGGCGCAATCAGCATAACGGGCGGAAAACTCTACGCAAAAAGCGCGAGCCACGAAGCGATTGAATCAAAAAGCACGATTGACATAACTGGCGGCGAAGTGTACGGCAAAAGCGATGCAGACGACGGAATCAACGCGGCCTCACATTTTACAATCAGCGGCGGCTATGTGTGCGGCTATGCAGTCAACAACGACGGATTGGATTCAAACGGCAATTTGTACATCAAAGGCGGCGTTGTCTACGCAATCGGCTCAACGAGTCCAGAAAAATCAATCGACGCAAACACCGAAGGCGGCTACAAATTGTACATCTCAGGTGGCGTGGTCATGGCTTTAGGCCCGCTCGAAGACGGCTCATCGCTCACGCAGAATTGCTATTCGGCTTCAAGTTGGTCGGAGGACACGACCTACGGTCTTACCGTCGGAGATACCGTTTACACATTCAAGACGCCTTCAAGCACAAGCGGTTACGGAAGCGGAATCGTGGTGTCAGGTTCTTCTATAGATGTCTCAACGGCACTCACATCAGGAGCAACAGCGGGGAGCACGACTTATTTTGACGACTTAGTTTCTGTTGGCGGAAGCGCAGGAAGCACATCAGTTTCGCTTAGTTCGTACAGCAGTTCTTCATCTGGCGGAAGCATGGGCGGAAATTCTAGCGGATTTGGCGGCGGACCTAATAGAAAAATGCGATTTTAGAAATTGCGCGGATAGGAATTACCTTATGAAACGACGAGTTTTGTTCATTGCGTTTGTGGCTCTTTCGGCGATGGCGTTTTCGGAAAAATCAAAAATCACAATCAAAAATACGATTGGCGCGGATTTAGACGAGTTTGGCGATTACGACGTTTTTTCGCATACTCGTCAAACAGACATTGAAGGAAAAACGATTTCTGAAAATGTGTTTTCGTTCGGCGACCAATTTCAGTTAGATTTTGAAAGCAAATTGGTGGATGCGCGGCTTCGATTGGAGGCTTTGTATTCCACTGCGGACGACGCTGAATCGAAGTTTCTTTTTTCTCCAACGGGATTTGTGCATTTTGAGCCGTTTGACAAAAAAATCGGCTTTATTGCTGGAAACTCTTACGGAAAGCGATTTGCGGTGCAGTCGGCGTATTTTGCGGCTTCGGACGACACCACGAAGTGGGGGCGGCTTCTCACCGATTCGCTTGGGCATGACAAGTATTTTGGTTCTTCTTCCGCCGCAGTTCTTTCAAACGGGTTTGCGTTTGGGGCAACAAGTGCCTTGTCATTTGGGGAAGCGGGCAACGGATATATGAAGGCAGCGGCTGGAGCAACAATGTATCCAGACGGCAGCGACACGGAGGCGGCGGTTGACTTTGGATTTGACGTTGGACTTTTGGACGGATTTGATTTTGCGTTCACATCTCATGCGGTAAATCGCGACGAGCGAAAGTTTGGCGCGTTTTTGGGCTACACAGGAAACAAAAATCTCGTTTTGAACGCACATTTCTACTATAATTTTACCGATTCAGACTACCTTCCAGAGACGCGAGTTGAGCGGAGTGGCGTGGACGAGTTCAAAAAGCAGTCCACAAAATACGCGCTCGCGTTTTCTGGCGGTTACAAAACGCAAAGCGGTTTTGGGTTTTATGCGGATTTTCTTTCAGGTCTTACAAACGAATATATCGGAAAAATAAAATATTACGATGCCGACGGAAACCTTTCTGAAACTAAGATAAAAACAATAATTCGCGGCGGAACAATCGTAAAATACAAAAACGGAAAGCCAAAGCGCACCGACGAATTTGAGCACGAGGCAGTTCCGTTTTTTACGGGAATCCGACTTTCCTACGACATTTCAAAAAACGTCGAAACTGAATTGAGCATCAAAATACGGGGAATGTTTCGCGATGCGGACTCAACGTATTTTACGATTTATCCAAAAATGCAAGTTTCATTGCCACAAAAACGCGGCAATATAAACGGCGGAATTCGCCTTGATTTTAACACGGCGCGTTTTCACGGGCTTTCGTCCGTTTCGATTCCGCTTTCGTACACGTACAAATTCAAAAAGAAGTTTTAGTCCAAAATCAAAAGGAAAAAAATGGCAATCGAGGTTTTTAATCGGCGCGAAGTCAAATATATGCTTTGCGACGACGACAAAGAGGCACTGCTTTCGATAATCGGAACGTACATGGACGCGGACGCTTTTAATAAAGACGGAAAAACGTACCCGATAAGCAATCTGTACCTTGACACGCCATCGGATGAGTTAATCAGAAAATCGCTTGAAAAACCGATTTTCAAAGAAAAAATCAGACTTCGCAGTTACGGGCAAGTTTCGCTTTCTGACAAAGTTTTCCTTGAAAGCAAAAAGAAATTTGAGGGCGTTGTGAATAAGCGGCGAACGAATTTTTTGCTCGGTGAGGTTTACAACTATTTTGATGACCTTCGCGTTCCCGAAAAACCGAGCGTCAAACAAAACGCGCAAGTTATGCGCGAAATTGACTACATCATGCACTTTTATCCGCTAAAGCCGCGCGTGTTCATTTCTTATGACCGCCTTGCGTTTTTTGAAAAAAACAATTCGGATTTTCGATTGACAATCGATACGAATATTCAAACTCGGCGCGAGAATTTGCGTTTGGATTCGCCTTCTTATGGCGAGCAACTTTTGAAAGCAGGGCAGTATCTCATGGAAGCAAAGGCGTTTCGGGCGTTTCCGCTGTGGTTTGTGCGATTTCTTTCTCAACGGCGGATTTTTCAGGTTTCATTTTCAAAATATGGAACTGAATACAAGCGATTTTGCGAAAAAAAATCAAAAAATCAATCATTTTGAGGAGTTTTTTATGGATAATATTGCAAATGGATTTTTGATTACGGAAAGCGGACGAAGAATCCTTTTTAGTATGCTCATGGCGTTGATTTTAGGAATTATTATGTCGGCTTCGTATTGTTTTTCGAGCAAAGAAAAACGGGTGTCAAAACATTTTGTTCTTACCGTGCTTTTGCTTCCTGTGATAATGGCGGTCATAATTCCGTATGTTGCCACGGACTTAAAAAAGACGCTTTCGCTTGCGGGCGTGTTCGCGCTCGTTCGATTTAGAAGCATTCCGGGAGATTCGCGCGATATTCTGTTTGTTTTTTTTGCGGCAGCGGCGGGACTCGTGGTTGGATTGCAAGAATATTTTATCGGTTTTGCGCTTGTGATTTTTGTGGGTGCGCTTTTTTGCCTTCTTTCGAGATTTTGGAAAACGAATCAAACTCAAATTCTTAAAATCACGATTCCCGAAGATATGAATTATAAAAACGTTTTTGACGACGTTTTTTCGCGTTTTTTAAAAAAATGGAGCGTAAAAAATGTCAAAACGAGCAACATGGGGTCGCTTTTTACAATTTCTTATTTTATTGAACCAAAAGCGGAGTTTGATTCAAAGGCGTTTATCGACGAAGTTCGCACAAGAAACGGCAATTTGAACGTAATTCTCGAAAATCCAGACGATTTGCTTTCTTCCGTCCTCTAGCAAGTCGAGTTTTTGCGGAGAAAATGATGAAAAAGATTTTTTTGTTTTTGTGCGTTTTTGTTTGCCTTTTTTCGTCGTGCCTTGAAAAAAAAATCGAGCCAAAAATGAAAATCGATTTTGAATCAGAACGCGCCTCGTTTCGCTCTGACATTTTGATAACTCCAACGGACGGCGTTTCGTTTTCAAAAGGAAAAATCGTGATTGCCCCAAAGCGCGAAGACGCAACGTACACGATTTCTGGTTATTTTGACGGGCAAATCGTTTGCTCCACAAAAAATACGATTTTGAAACTCGACGGTGCATTTTTGGAAAACCGCGAGGGAAAAAGCGCGCTAAAATGCAACGCAAAGACTGAAATTGCAAGCGTTCGCAAAAGCAAAAATTATATTGTTTCTACAGGATTCAATTTTTCGCGCACAGGCGCATTGCAATCAAATCGCACGCTCATTTTGGGCGGAAGCGGGGAACTTTTTGTGTGCGGCGGAAGTTGCCACGGAATTGAAGCGGACGACGTGAAAATCAAAGGAAGCGGAAAATTGGTCGTTCAAGGAACAAAAAACGGTTCGGCGTTAAAATGCGAAAGCCTCGAAGTCGAAAAGGACAAACAGTTTGTTGCGTATTTTTTGAATTCAAAAAACGGAATCAAAGCGGACAACTCGATTTTTATATCTTCTGGCACATTTTTTTTGTACAACAATTCCACCGCGCTCAAAACAAAAACGAGCCACGTTTCCAAGAAAAAAGCACATTCGATTGAACTTTCGGGAGGAACGTTTCATCTTTTTTCAAATCAAAAAAGTGCAGAAACAGATGATGGCGCGTTTTTAAGCGAGGGCGCGGAAATCTTTGAAGAGCGCGAGTAGGGGGCAAATTAAAAAAGACGCGCGGTGTACTCAACTTTAAAAATGCCGTTTTGAACGGTCGCTTTGTTGAGAGCGCAATTTGGAATTTTTGCCCGCGCAAAGTCTGAAAGTGGCAAGTTTTTCATAATCGAAATGAATGCGCGAACGACTCCGCCGTGGCAAACGATTAAAACGGAACGAACTTTGCCGCTTTGCTCAAGAAGGCACATATCAGAAAGAAAAGACGACGTTCGATTAAAAAAATCCTCAAAAGATTCAGAACCTTTGCTCGCTTTGTATTTTTCTGGCTGCTCAAACCAATTTTTTATGTGCAAAAACTCGTTTGATTTTTTCACTTCGTCAAACGTGTGTCCTTCCGCGTTTCCAAAAGAAAATTCCAAAAGCCTGTCGTCCAAAAAAAGCGGCGCAGAAAACTGCTTTGAAAAAATCTCTGCGGTTTTACTTGCTCGAAAAAGCGGACTTGAAAAAATAAAATCAAACGAAATGCCGCTTTTTTGCCGAATTTTCTGCTTCTTTTTGCGCTAAGGCAATGCCGTTTTGATTCAAAGGTTTGTCCGTTCTGCCTTGAAGCCTTTTTTGCACGTTCCAGTCGGTTTCGCCGTGCCGCATAAAAAAAACGTCCATTTTTTTCCTTACATGTGAAAATTCTCGCCGAGGTAAATCTGCCTCGCATCGGGATTTTCGATAATTTGCTCTTGACTTCCAGAAACGAGGATTTCGCCTTTGTTGACAATGTACGCCCGCTCCGTGATTTCGAGCGTGTCTCGCACGTTGTGGTCGGTGATTAAAATGCCAATGTTTCGCTTTGCGAGATGTCGAATAATTCCTTTGATGTCCGCAACGGCAATCGGGTCAATGCCCGCGAACGGCTCGTCCAAAAGAAGAAACTTCGGCTCGATTGCAAGCGAGCGAGCGATTTCCGTGCGCCGCCGCTCACCGCCAGAGAGCGTAAATCCTGGCTGCTTTCTGATGTGTCCAATGTGGAACTCTTCGATGAGGCTTTCGAGCATTTCTTTTTTTTGAGCGCGCGAAATGTCTTTTCGAGTTTCAAGAATCGAGTAAATATTTTCTTCGACCGACAGTTTTTTGAAAATGCTCGCTTCCTGTGGCAGATACGAAATTCCAAGACGTGCGCGTTTGTACATGGGAAGGCTTGTGATGTTTTCTGCGTCAAGCATAATTCTTCCCGCCGTCGGTTTGTGAAATCCCACGACCATGTAAAAACTCGTCGTTTTTCCCGCGCCGTTTGGTCCCAAAAGCCCCACAATTTCGCCAGAATGAACTTCAAAAAAAACGCTATTTACCGCAGTCTTTTTTCCAAAAACCTTTTTGAGTTCTTCGGCTTTCAAAACGTGCTTTTTTTCGGTTTTTTCATTTTCAAAAATGCGAGATTCTTGTTCGTCGCTCACTTTTCTTGTTCCTTTTCTTCGTCGTTTTTTGTGTCCGTTACCGTTCCGCTTACGCGCCCGTCAAGCGTAATTTCGTCGTTTTCAAGATTGAGCGAAATTTCTTGCGCCCGAAACGTATCCTCTCCTTGAACGATTTTTGGATTTCCGCTCATGTCAAGCGTTTGCTCGGTTTTTCGATAAATTGCGTGCGCACTTGTGCAAACGTTGTCTTTTTGCACGATTTTTACGCCGATTTGCATAACGGCAACGTCGGTTTCTTGATTGTACTCGATGATTTGCGCGTCCGCCGTAACGTCGTTTTTTGTGTCGATTAAATGAACCGCCTCTTCAAGAAACGCGATTTTTGACTTTCGGTCGTATTTCATTTTCCCGCATGAAAACTCAAGTTCACTTTCAGAGTTCACGCCTTCCACTCGTCCTTCTGCAAGAATGTAGCGAAAATTCTCTCCTGAAAGCGTGATTTCCTCCGCGCTGATTTCCATTGTTTCGGTTTTTACGTGTGCATTTCCGATTAAGCGCGTGTCGTCGTTTTTACTTCCCGTTCTTCCAGACATAGAATCCGCGCTGAACGAAATTTTTTCAGAAAAAGAAGGGAGAATCGTAAAGAAAAAAATAATTTTTGCGATTTTTTGTATTTTTTTATCCATATTGCACTAAAAAAAAATGACGCACTTTTTGAAAATTTCAAGACGCGCCTTCTGATTCTTCTTCGTCCTCGCTCGTTTCAATCGTTCCAAAAACGTCATTCAAAAATTGGAACGTTTTGCTGATTCCGCTCGCGCTAAAGCCCGTTCCTGTAATGTCTGCGTCTTTTTTGTGAATCGTTACCGCTTGAAAAAGTCCGCTCGTAATTTGCTCGTTTTTTCTGTCAAAATGCAAACTTTCCGCTTCGATTTTCATTTCGTCTTGAACCAAATTCATCTCGATTCCGCCCAAAAGAACGTACAACTCGTTTTGAGAATCCGCGATGACGCGCTCGCTTTTGCCTTCCGTTTCCGCTTCTCCATCTTTGCTAAACGTTTTGAATGCAACGTCTTTTGCCACGGAAATGCCGTCCGCCTTGTACCGCTCGATTTTTTGCGCAGCGAATTTCATCGTTGTTTTTCCAATTTCGGTTCTTGAAAACGTTGAATTTGAAAAGATGAATTCTGGAACGGTCGCTTCGGGATTTTCCTCTTTTGCATAATTGAGAGAACAAGACGAAATCAAAATGAGAAAAACGAATGTAAAAACGAGTCGATTTGTCATTTTTGCTTTCTTTTGATTGCCGCGCCCAAAAAATTGGTAAAAAGCGGATGCGGTTTTGTAGGTCGTGAGCGGAATTCGGGATGAAACTGCACCCCAATTCCCCATGGATGCCCTTTCCATTCAAACGCTTCTGTTTGCCCGTCCTCTTCGCTTGTTGCCGTAACCAAAAGCCCCACTTCTTCCAAGTCGTGCGCGTATTTTCTGTCAAACGTGTATTTTGAGCGATGACGTTCGCTTATCGTTTGCGAGCCGTAAATCTCAAAAAGCCTTGACGATTTTTTGATTCGCACGTTTGACGCTCCGAGTTTCATAATTCCCGCGGAAATCGTGCCCGTTTGCTCTTCTGGAAGCGAAATCACCGCGTGTTTTGCATTTTTCATAAACTCCGTGGAATCGGCATCCGCCCAAGACAAAAGCGTTCTCGCTGACTCAATCGCCATGAGTTGCATTCCAAGGTCAATTCCCAAAAACGGAATCGCGTTTTCACGCGCGTATCGAACGGTTTGCAACAGTCCCAAAAATCCGCGCTGCCCGTAATTTCCAGGAATCACAATCGCGTCGATTCCTTCAAAAAATGGCGAAATGTCGGCTTTTTCTTCCAGTTTTTCTGCGTCGATTTTTTTGATTTCAAATTCCGCGTTAAAACTCGTAACCGCCGCGTGAAAAAGGCTTTCGCGCACGCTCTTAAAGCAATCGTCGAGATAGTCCTTTTTTCCAACCATTGCAATCGTAAGGTGCGTTCGCTTTTCCTTTGACGGCTCTTCGAGTTTTTTGATAAACGAAATCCAACTGTCTGCGTTTGGTTTTACGCCGTCAAAACCAAGTTTTTCAATGATTCTTGAATCGAGTCCTTGATTATGAAACAAAATCGGAAGTTCGTAGACCGATTTTTCAATATCGGTTGACGTAAAAACCGCGTTTTCTCCAACGTTGCAAAACATCGCGATTTTTCGTTTGTTCTCTTCGTCCAACATTCTGTCACAACGGCAAAGCAAAATGTCTGGCTGAATGCCCGTTTCTTGCAATTTTTTGACAGATTGTTGCGTGGGTTTTGTTTTGAGTTCATTTCCGATTATCGACGGCACGAGCGTAAGATGAATCGTAAGGCAATTTGTTTTGCCTTGCTCGCGCGAAAGTTGTCGCGCCACTTCCAAAAACGGAATCGACTCAATGTCGCCAACCGTTCCACCGATTTCAACGATTACAACATCCGCGCCAGTTCTCGCGCCCATTGCCATAATTCGCCGCTTAATTTCGTCGGTGATGTGCGGAATGACTTGTACCGTGCGCCCGTTGTACCTTCCCATGCGCTCGTTTTTTATGACAGAATCGTAGACTTTCCCGATTGTAACAAGATTTTCCGTACTCAAAGAAACGTTTGTGAATCTCGAATAATTTCCAAGGTCGCTGTCGGTTTCCGCTCCGTCTTCTGTAACAAAAACTTCGCCTTGCTGATACGGGCTTATAGTGCCAGCATCTATATTTATATATGGGTCGCATTTCATAAGAGCGACTTTTAACCCGCCAGATTCAAGAAGACTTCCGATTGCGCTTGTTGCAACACCTTTTCCCAGTCCTGAACATACGCCACTTGTAACAAGAATGTATTTGCTCATAACGCAAAAAATTATACCATTAAGACAATCTAAAAACAACGCACGACGAGAATCGATTTTGAGAAATTATCGCCTTCCAAATTCGGAGAGATTTTGAAGTCCTCGTTTGAATTGCGGAATGCGAGCGAACGCCGTTGTGTCTAAGTCGCTTTTTTCGCCGCGAGAAAGAAGATGATAGGCAACGCCCGCAATCATCGCGCCGTTATCTCCGCAGAGATTTAATGGCGGAAAAATGCACGTGAGGTCATTTCTTTCAAAAAGGAGTTCCCGAAGGCGACTGTTTGCGGCAACGCCACCACCTGCAACAATCGTTTTTAAGCCCGTGTCGTCCACGGCGCGAAAAAGTCTGCTTGTAATTGTGCGACACGCAACTTCCTGAAAAGAGGCGCAAATGTTTTCTGGATTTTTTTCGTATCCTTCTTTCAAAAAAGTGTCCGCTTGATGAATTACTGCGGTTTTTAGCCCGCTAAACGAAACGTCGTAGCGATGCCCTTCTTTTTTGTCGATTTTTGCGACGGGAAAATCAAACGCGCGTTTATCTCCTGCGCGGGCGAGTTTGTCAATGATTACACCGCCAGGGTATCCAAGTCCGTAGAATTTTGCCACTTTGTCGAACGCTTCGCCCACGCTGTCGTCAATCGTCGTTCCCAAAACCTCTAGGTCGTCAAAATCGTTTACCTTTGCGATAATCGTGTGTCCGCCAGAAACAAGAAGTCCAATGTATGGATATGGAATATCTTGCTCCAAATGCGCCGCGTACAGATGCCCCATCATGTGATTCACCGCGATAAACGGTTTTTTGAGACTCCACGCAAGCGATTTTCCGAACGTGAGTCCAACGATAAGACTTCCCAAAAGCCCCGGACGATTTGTTGCTGCCACCGCGTCAATTTCGGACGGAGAAAGATGTGCTTCTGAAAGAGCGCGACGCACGACGGGTAAAATCCACTCGGCGTGTTTTCTTGACGCGATTTCTGGAACGACTCCAGAATATATTTTATGGAACGGGATTTGCGTTGCAACGATGTTGCTCAAGATTTTTTTTCCGTCTTCAACTATGGCGCAAGCCGTTTCGTCGCAACTCGTTTCGATTCCAAGAATTTTCATGCTCAGTTCCTTTTTTTTGTCTATTCCGCTGTTTTTTTTAGAAGTGTGCTCGGCGTTGTAAAACGGTAGCCATTTTGAATCAAATGCGGGTACAGTTCCAAAAGCAGCGCGGGAAGAATATTCGCGCTTTTGTCCACGTGAGCGATTACGATTGCTTGCCCGTGCGCGTTTGCAAAATTGAGCGTTTCGTAAATGCGGGAAAGCATTTTTTCTCTGTCGATTTCGTTGTCGATGTACGGCGCGTTTCGCTCAAGAATCGGAATATCCATTTCGAGCGAAACCGCGCTTGCCGCGCTTTGCGTCGTTGTTCGAGAATCAAGAAAATAAATCCCGCGTTTTTTGCACAGTTCAAGAACCGCGCCCATTTTGACCGCATTCGCCGTAATCAGCGAGCCTTCGTGATTGTTCATTCCGCGAACACCACCGCCAAGATTTTCAAGATTTTTTTCGATAATCGCTGCGATTTCGCTCGTTGTCATTTCAGGCTGAATTGAGCCTGGTCCTGGATAAAGCGAAAGATTTTCAGACTGCATTGGCTGATGAAGCATCAATTCTTTTCCGCTTTTTCGCACAAGGGCGGCACATTCTTTTGTGTGTGGCAATTCTGGCAAAACCGAAACCGCAAACGGAAACGGAAGGGACGTGTAGCGAGACAAAAATTCCGTATTTTGCCCCGCGTCATCAAGAATGAGCGCGATTGTCGCGCCGTTTTTTGCTTTTGGAATCAAAAATGCGGATTTCGGAGCATCTTCGTCTTTTTTTGATTCGCTTTCTGACGTTTCTTTGTTTTTTTGCTCGATTTGTTGTTTGTTTTGTTCATTTGAGCGTTCTTCTTTTGAAAAATCGCTGCTTTTTTTTGAAGAAATGGCATTTAATATAAAAAATAGTGCGCAAATCGCAACGAGTGCTCCCGAAAGCGCGTACAATTTTTTTCGCTCGCTCATAAAATCCTCTTTATTACGCAGACTCATTTTATGTTGTTTGACGATTTTACTCAATAAATCTCTTTGAAACTTTCGTTTTAGAAAAGGTCAAAAAAAGCCCCGCATTAAACGGAGCTTTTTGATTTTTTCAGACTGCGCAAGCGAGTTTGAGTCGTTTTACCGCCCGCATTTCCATTTGCCTCACGGTTTCTGCTGAAACGCCAAGCGATTCGGAGATTTCGCGGAGCGTTGCAGAGCGTTGATGGCGGGCAAAATTGTACCGCCCAAAAATCACAATGCGCTCTTTTTCTGGAAGAATCTTGAGCAAATCTGCCACGTCGATTCTCGCTTCCTTTTCAAGATACTCGCGCTCAGGATTGAACGTCATGTCGGGAAGCAACTCGCCGAGCGTTTCCGTTCCGTCGTCGGAACACAAAACGTCCATGCTCGTGTACGAAAAATCGCACGACACGGCAGATTTAATTTCCTCTTTTGGCAACTCAAGGAAAGCAGCGATTTCTTCCGCCGTCGGTTCTCGTCCAAAACTTTTTCTAAGTTCCGATTTTGCGCCCTCGATTTGCCTCAAAAGTTCCTCTTTTCTATGCGGAATTTCAATCATTCCAGTCTTATTGTGTACGAATCTAAGCATATACTGGAAAATCCAAGCATACGCATACGTTGAAAATTTGGTGCTAAACGAATAATGATATTTTTTTGCCGCAGTCATAAGCCCCAAATTTCCTTCTTGAATCAAATCCATCGCGGAGAATTTTGTGGACGTTCCGAATTTTTTTGCAATGCTTACCACAAGCCGAAGGTTTGCGTTCACCAGTTTTTTGAATGCCACATTGTCCCCGTCTTCGATTTTCCGTGAAAGTTCTTCCTCCTCTTGCGCAGAAAGCAACTTGTAACGCTGAATGTCATGCAAATATGCCAGATAGAGTTCTTTTTCGTTTTTCATAGTAAACTCCTTCTAAAAACGGCTAAAGTCGCCGCGTGATTTTTTAGGAAACGAGCCTTTCGCCAACGACGTTTTAGGCTTTTGCGTACTGTTTTTCGCGTTTCCTTGAACAACAAAGCGATGTCAAATACGTTGCAAATTTTATGCCAACTTTTTGAAAATCAAAAAAATGCAGAAAAAGCGCAAAAATGATAACGCGCTGCCGTTTTCTTTCAACGTTTTTGAAGGATTTTGAAGATTTTTTTTATTTGTATCGATTCGTCAAAATAAAAACGAAAAATGGTATGATTTTTTTGACAGTTTGATAAAAATGAACAGTATGATTTTTTATAACAAAAAAAATCCTCCCGCCGTTTTTGACGGGAGGCTCGGTTTTAGAGCAAATTGATTCCGTGCTTTTTACATTCGGCGCGGTCTTCGTCGCTCCACATACTCACTTGGATTTCTCCGATGTGCGCTTTTCTAAGAAGGAACATGCACAGGCGACTTTGCCCGATTCCTCCGCCCATTGTAAGCGAAAGAGAGCCAGAAAGGAGTTTTTTGTGGAACGGAAGTTCCGCGCGTTCGGTGCAGCCGCGCTCTTCGAGTTGGGCAGAAAGACTTTCTGCGTTTACACGGATTCCCATTGAAGAAAGTTCAAATGCGTTTTGCAAAATCGGATTCCAGACCAAAAGGTCGCCGTTTAACCCGCGATGACCGTCGCCTGTTTCGGTAATCCAATCGTCGTAATCAGGCGACCTTCCGTCGTGAATCGTGCCGTCTGGCAGTTTTCCGCCAATTCCGATTAAAAACACTGCTCCAAATTTGCGGCACACTTCCGCTTCGCGCTCTTTGGGCGAAAGATTCGGGAATTTTTTTTGAAGGTCGTCTGCAAAAATGAATTTGATTTCTTGCGGCAAAAACGGCTTGATTTTGTCCCAGCGGTCGTAGATAAAAAATTCCGTGCGCTTTATGCACTTAAAAATTCGAGCCGCAACGTCTTTCAAAAACATGACGGTTCTGTCTTGCTCTTCAATCGCCATTTCCCAATCCCATTGGTCAACATAAAGCGAGTGAATATTGTCGAGTTCTTCGTCCGCGCGGATTGCGTTCATGTCGGTGTAAATGCCGAATCCTGGATTTAGATTCATTTCTGTAACTTTGACGCGCTTCCATTTTGCAAGCGAATGGACGATTTCCATTTCGCGCCCGCCCAAATCTTTTACGCCAAACGAAACGGGCTTTTCGACTCCGTTCAAATTGTCGTTAAGACCAGTTCCCGCGGGAACAAAAAGCGGGGCTGTAACTCGCGTTAAATTGAGTTCCGTCGAAAGGTCGTTCTGAAAGAAGTCCTTGATTGCCGCAATCGCGTGCTCCGTTTCGTGCTCGCCGAGTGCGCTTTCGTAAATATCTGGAATAAAAAGTTTTCCCATAAGAATCCTCGTAATAAGTACGATTCTAAACTCTTTGAATTCTTTTCTCAACGGTTTTATTGCGTTCTAAGCGGAGTTATTTTTGAAATTGCTCGTTCAAAAAAACTCCAGTTTTCCAAAAAGGCAAAAAATGATACAAATTGAATGAAAAAGCAAAATTTGACCGTTTGGATTTGGAGGAAAAAATGGCAAAATCGAAAAAAAATCGTGGAAAAAAGACACAAAAGAATCATTTTTTGAAAAATGTAATTTTTATTTTGGCTGTGATTGCGTTTGTTCTTTTGGCGCAGCATTGCAGGTCAAACGGCACACTGCCAGACGAACTTGCGCAGTTTTTTGATTCAATCACGTCTGTTCAAACGCAAACGCAAAGCGAAAGCACCACGCCTTCTTTTCAGTCGGAAAATCAAGATGCTTTAGATTTTCCTAAAGGACTTGAAATCCCCGTTTGCGCAGGAAACCACGGCGCAAAAGACCATCAACGGCGCGATTTTTTGTATTACTCGCTTTGTTACCGCGAAAGTTACGAGCAAGCGGAATGGTCGGCTTACGTTCTTGATTCTTCAAATTTGGTGAAAAACGCATCTCGTTCAAACGATTTTAGGGAAGACCCAGAAATAAAGACAGGTTCTGCGACTCTCAAAGACTACAAAAGTTCTGGCTACGACCGCGGACATTTAACGCCCGCTGCTGACATGAGTTTTTCTTCGGACGCGATGAGCGAAACGTTTTACATGAGCAATATGAGTCCGCAAGCAGGCGCGTTTAATCGTGGCATTTGGCGACTTTTGGAAGAGCAAGTTCGAGTTTGGGCGCAAAAATTTTCCCGCGTTTACGTGGTTTCAGGACCGATTCTCGATAAATCGGCAGGAAAATTCAAAAAAATCGGTGCGAGTAACGTTTCCGTTCCTGAAAAATATTACAAAGTCGTTCTTGCAAAAAGCGGCAACGACGTGCTCGCGCTGGGATTTATCATTCCGAACGACGAGTGCAAGGGGAAAAAATTTTGGGATTTTGCCGTGAGCGTTGATGAAGTTGAAAAGGCGACTGCGCTCGATTTTTTTAGTCTCCTCGACGACAAAACGGAAAATGTGGCGGAATCTTCGTTTGACCTTGCGCTGTGGAAATAGAGTCGATTTTTTTGTACAATATAAAAATCTTTTTGAAAACTTTTGGAGAAAATTATGGCTACCCCATTGGAAAATTATCTTTCGTCTTGCGGCAACAAACCGACTGCCGCCATGTGTGCCTATGTTGCGAATTTGCAGCAGGTTGCATCTGTTAATCCGAACATCGCGGCTTCGGTCGTAAATGAGATTCAGAATCAGCGAAGCCACCTCAAATTGATTGCTTCTGAAAACTATTGTTCGCTCGCGGTTCAGGCGGCAATGGGAAACTTGCTCACCGATAAATATGCCGAAGGCTACCCTGAGCATCGCTATTACGGCGGCTGCGTGAATGTCGATTCTGTCGAAAATACGGCGGCGCGCGAGGCGGAAGCACTGTTCTGTGCGGATTATGCGTACGTGCAGCCGCATTCGGGCGCGGACACCAACTTGGTGGCGTACTGGGCGATTTTGTCCGCAAAGGTGGAAACGCCGACGCTGGAAGAACTGGGCGTAAAAAGCCTGAACGATTTGACTGATGAGCAGTTTGCTGAACTTCGCAAGCGGTTTGGAAACCAAAAGTTGATGGGCTTGGACTATTCTTGTGGCGGACACCTGACTCACGGCTACAAGATGAATGTGAGCGCGCGCATGTTTGAAAGTCATCCCTACGGCGTGGACGAAAAAACGGGCTTGCTCGACTACGACGCGATTGAAAAGCAGGCGCTGGAAGTGCGCCCGCTCATTTTGCTCGCGGGCTATTCTGCCTATCCGCGCAAAATCAATTTTAAGCGGTTCCGTGAGATTGCCGACAAGTGCGGAGCGGTGCTCATGGTGGATATGGCGCACTTTGCGGGGCTTGTTGCGGGAAAAGTGTTTACGGGCGACTACGACCCCGTAAAATGGGCGGACATTGTGACGACCACCACGCACAAAACGCTGCGTGGCCCGCGCGGGGCAATGATTCTCTGCAAAAAAGAATTCGCCGACTATGTGAACAAAGGCTGCCCGATGGTGCTTGGCGGTCCGCTTCCGCATGTGATGGCGGCAAAGGCAATCGCGTTCAAAGAAGCGAACACAAAAGAATACCAAGAATACGCGCAGAATGTCGTCAAAAACGCGCAGGCTCTCGCAAAGGCGTTGCAGGACTTGGGCGTTCGCTTGCAGACTGACGGCACGGACAATCACCTCATGCTCGCCGATGTCACTTCTTACGGCTTAACTGGAAAACAGGCAGAGGCCGCGCTCTTTGCATGCGGCGTAACGGCAAACGCAAACGCGCTTCCCTACGACAAAAACGGAGCATGGTGGACGAGCGGCTTACGGCTCGGCACTCCCGCGCTCACCACGCTCGGCATGGGCGAAAGCGAGATGAAAGAAGTCGCGTCGATTATCGACCAAGTGCTTAAAGGCACAAAGCCCGGCCTCACCAAAGACGGAAAGCCCGCAAAAGGCAAAATCGACCTCGACCCGAGCGTGAAAAAAGCCGCTT